>MDTC01007680.1_pt1 | contig 45158 bp, 32 predicted proteins | sample 811181 | NCBI WGS metagenome assembly MDTC01 (sample SAMN05326644, study PRJNA326480) | marine metagenome | isolation source: seawater | place: Pacific Ocean: North | collected 2011 | reverse complement strand
GGGGGAAGGCCGAAGGCCAGGGGGATGGAGAGGTTTGTAGAAGGGGTGGTTGCAAAGTGGCGTCGCAAATGACAACCGCATGTGTTGTCCGAGCAGTTGAGCGTTAAGAGGATGTCGCTTGCGACATACGTATTCCCATGAGGGATTTGTGTTGTATATTCGGGTGCACTTTGCGAAGACACAAGTGCAACTGCCCCTGGATCAGAACTCTAGTTTCCCCCGTATATATCGGAATACAGGGGCTCTTTTGGGGATTACTTGGAGGGAGTCGAAGCGGGACGACTTGCAGGGCGTGTAGAGGGAGCTTTGGGTTTTTTGGGAGCGATTGGCTTGATGCGCACAATCACTTTACGAGGGGCAGGTTCAACCTTGCGGGGGGCAGGCTTCACGGGCGCTTTCTTCTCGACTTTGCGAACAACTGGAGGCTTTGGCGCGACGCGTTTCTCGACTTTGCGAACAACTGGTTTTACGGGAGCCTTTTTCTCGACTTTACGGACGACAGGTGGCTTTGGCGTAACACGCTTGACCACTTTACGGACGACAGGGGGCTTTGGCGTAACACGCTTGACCACTTTACGAACGACGGGAGGAGCAGCTGCGCGTTTTTTAGCGGCTGTAAGGTTCTCGGCTTTGACGGTAAATGAAAGCACCTGTCCAAATGACAAAGAGGCCTTGTTGGCGTCTTTGAGCAGGACATTGCCTTTACCGATCAAGTCATCGCCAAGGAGGTCTTTCTCTTTGACGACGAAGTAGAGGCGCTCGTTCCCTTGCAATTCAACCTTCCAGGAGACATTCCACTTGGGGTTGAAGTTGTTTTTGATGATGGGGGAGGTAAAGCGCTTTCCGGAGACTTCCATGATGACGTAAGCATCGGGTTTTGGAGTCTGACCAAAGCCTGTATCCCAGCGCAATTTGTTTTTCTTTTTGGGGGCGATTTGCGCTTCAGCGATGGTGATGATGAAGGTATCCGCAAAAGCCTCTGTTGGAAGCAATGGGATGAGTGTGGCAGCGAGTAAGATGCCAAACACGCGGGAGATTTGATTCATGGTTTCCTCCTTGTGGATATGAGAAGATGGGGAGCAGATTACGCTTGTAACGTTTCTGAGGGGACACCCAATCTATCACAAATTTTTTCGAAGAGGTCTTGCTCTGTAGGGTCAATATAACCGTCTGCAGCGGCCATCTGGCGCAGAAGTTTGAGATCCTCTTCGAGTTTGCCGTGCGCACTGAGCTGTGTGCAAGCTTCTTCAAAGAGTTCTTGACGATCGTGTTCACGTCGAAGTTTTGCCATCCAGAGGATTTTTTCTTTCACTTCTTTGAATTCACCACCAAGCAAATCGAAGGAAGTTTGGATCAACAGGCTGGACTCATTGCTGTCGAGTCTGTTGTCGATTCCAACCATGTAATCAAGGAGATAGAGGATAGCGTCAGTGCGATCTTTAAGGACAGGCATAGTATCACTCCTGGTCAAGGTTACATCAATCAATTGGATCTCTGAAGTATCCGAAATAGGCACCACATGCAAGAGGCAAGGTGGTTTTTCTTTGGCCCTGTTGTGTCTACATGATACGCACTTTCGCAAAGAGGGCGCAAGGAGGCTATGGTGATGGTGGTAACTCGACAAACAAGGTCCGCCGTGAACCCTGTCCAGGGCTGATATATTCACCATCGCGGTCCTGACAACCTTGCTGACCACCGAGCAAAAGCGCGCTTGTTTGTGTCAACGCGATCGCCGCAAAATCATCGATACCTGCAACACCGCGTTCTGTCCCTTCTGGGCATTGGTTGGCATCTGTCTCCTTTCGGGAGAACAGAAAGAATGAGCCTATGTGATATCCTTGCGCGGCGTCGAAAATCTCTGCAGAGTTGCGAATCTGATCGGCCTTGCTGCTGACCTCACCACCAAATAAGAACAACCATGACCCGAGCTGTATGCTGTAATGATCTTCTCTTGTGAGATTCATCACATCGCCGTTGAGGAAGATGTTGAGTTTTGGGTCAAAGAGCTCTGTATCGCTTACTGTTTGTCCATCACCATCCGTTCCACCTGAGATGAGGATGCGTCCATCTTGTAGTTGTGCGATGCCATGGTCTTCACGATGGACACGCATTCTAGGGCCTTGTCCAATCTTGAGACCTTTGGGGTCGAGGAAGTAGGTAGAGGAGAACACCTCTTCGGCTCCGTCGCCTTGAGGTCCTTGTCCTCCTGTGATCAACACACGTCCATCATTGAGCTCAATTGCCGCTGTGTGTCGGCGGCCTTCAAGCATGTTGATACGCTGGATACTCCCAAGGAGTGTTTTGGCATCTGGGTGTCCTGGTGGAGTGTAGATTTCGATGAGCGGAAGGTAGAGCTGTTGGGCTGAGGGGCTCCAACTTGGGCACTGACTGACTTCTGTGCAGGCGTAGTCTTGTGTTGGGTGTGCTTTGCACTCGTCTCCAGCACAATAACGACAACGTTTCTCACTTTGCCCATCGGGTTGTTTGCAGGTCGCTGTGTGGTTCGCAGGAAGATAGAGGACACGCCCTCCAATCCGGATAATTCTTCCATCTTTTAATTGAATGCTCCTGGCAAATGCGCGTTGGACAAATGCAGGACCGTCATTGGCCTGGAGAGGTGGGTTTTTGGGATCGTTGAGAATGGGACGATAGAGCGGTGTGACCCGTTTGTTGTCAATATCGATGATGACCGCTGACACTGCACCAGAAGAGGGTTCTTTGGAGTCTGGTGGGTCTGTGGGAGAGGAGGACTCTTTGTTGAAGGCGTAGACCGCAGAGAAGGCGAGTATACGTCCATCTGGTAGGAGGAAGGCGGCCCCAGAGAGGGGGACCGTGACGTTGATGCCGCTGGCGGTCCATTGGGTGTGTTGTGCGTTGAGGATTTCGATGGATTTTGTCCCTGTAAGTGGGGCAAATGGGGTTTCTGTCGGTGAGCCTCCGATGACGACGACCCGTCCATCTTTGAGCTTGACAGTGCCAAGGCTGGAGGACATGCGACCGTAGTTGAGGAGCGGGCCTTCACGTGTCGTGATCTGCTCAGTTAAGGGGCGCGCTTGGCACCCTGTGAGGATGCCGCTTAGTAGGGCACACAACAAAAAAACCGATGGGAGGGAAATCCTGGGGGTCATGAAGACTCGCTTTCTCAGCCTTGTCACTGCGCGGAGTGAGGTTTACGCGAGTCCTTTTTCTCGGATCGCGCGGAGGACTTCACCTGGGTCTGCGTGTCTTCCCACTTCATGCTTGGAAAACACCAGCGTCCCATCAACGTGGACATCAAAGATGCCAGCGCCTCCTTTGAGAAGAGTGACCTCTGCGCCAAACTCTTGCTTCAACTCAGCTTCCAAACTGGAAGCACGAGGGAAGTAGTTTCATCTTACACAATATGCGATGCTTACTTTCATCTGTCGAACTCCATTGATATATCACAACGCCTCCGAGAAGGAGGTCAATATTGCAGGGGCACGTTTTTCAACGTGTATGTCGTCTCTTTACGAGCATTATAGATAGTGCGCGAGACGTGACAAGTCAAGTCTGAAGATCTCGGTGATGGCGTCTCTCCTGGGTTGGTTGGTGTGTCGAAGGTTGGTCTCTTTCTGTGCTTGGTTCTCCGTCAACATCAGGCTTTTCCTTCGGTGTCAAGGCACGAACTTGACATCATGAGGGTCTTTGTGTAGCGTCTGCGTGTGTGTATGGTGGAGAAAATCCTATGGTTCTCCATCGATAGGAAGCGCTAATGGCAGTAGGAGATATGTGTTGATGCGTATTGTGGGATCTTGGATGCAGCTGCGGCTTGCGCTGACATTGAGTCTGGCTGTGTCACTCTCTACAAACATGGGTTGCAGTCGCGGAGAGTGTCTCCCGGAGTGTCCGTCTGGGTATCTCTGTCAGGATGGGCAATGCCTTCGCAGCGTCGAAGGGAATCTCCTAAGTCGGGCGTGTCGGTCCTATTGTCGTCGGGTTCAAGATTGTCGAAAACAGAAAGGGATCAGCTTCGACGTGACGATATGCGAAGATCAGTGTCCCGACGATACGAACAGTGTGCTCGCCACGAGCGATGAATTTTTGCTGAAAAAATACGAATGTTTTACATCTGCAACATGTGATGAGATCAATCAATATCTCGACGCTGAGGCGACTGTCCACCTGCACACTTGTGTGGGATGTCGGACGGAAGACTCCTGCCCCAAAGGGTTTCGGTGTGATAGCAAGACAAAAACCTGCTTTGTGAGCTGCTCGTCGGATTCACAGTGTCGGACGGAGGATAATTACTTTTGTCGGACAGGGAAATGTAAGCTTTAGGGCTGAGGGGCTGTGTGAGGGCTTTGGGGGCGTTACTTTTCTTTTTTATTCTGTACAGGTGAGCTTTTTGTGAATTGTTTCATGATCTGTTCGAGTTTCTCGCGATCGCGGAACAGGAGTCTGATCTCGATACGTCGGCTGGCGGTTTTGTTTTCAGAGCCATCTTTGTTGCGTATGGGGCGTGTGTGTCCGTAGCCTGCCGCAGCGATCAAGCCGCGCTTGCTCCAGTAGTCGGCGCCATGTTGTTCCAAAAAGCGCAGCGCTGCATACGCGCGCCTTGTGGATAAGCGCCAGTTGATGCGCTCACTGCCCTCGCTGCTTGTGTATCCTTCGATGATGATACCTGCGATATAAGGCCGATTGAGTGGGTGCTTGATCACTTGGTGGACCTTGGTCCATACGCGCTTGATGTTCTTTTTGCCTGCAGGTTGAAGATGCCACTTACCCAGACCAAACAGGATATTGGCACCGAGGACGATGGCACCGCCTTTGGTGTCGAATTGTACTTGTGAAGGGTCGCTTGATTCTTGCCGCAAGGAGTCAAAGATGCGCTTGATGATTCGACGACGTACACCGACGTAGGACTCGATCTGCCGCTGACATTGTTGTCGCTCTGACTCGGCTTTTTGTTGACTTTGTCTGGCCTTGGCGAGGGCTTCCTCTGCTCTTCTGCGTGCCGCTTCGATCTCTGCGCGTTCTTTCTTGAGCTTTTCAAACATCAACTCAAGGGTCTTTTTGGCGCCGGCTGTTTTGCGAAGTCGCTGCTCTGTCTGTTTGAGATCTTCGAGCAATCTTCTGTTGGCGGCGCGTTCTTCGCGTAGCTTTTGGCGCTTTTTTTGAATCTCTTGTTGGACTTTTTTGAGCTGTGCTTCGCGTACTTTGAGCTGTCTTCCGTATGTTTGGACCGTGGACTCCGCTTGTCGGAAGTTGATCAAAAAGAACAACATTGTCAAAAAGATCACGAGGACAAACGCACCCAAAAGGTCTGTAAACGCTGGCCAACTTTGCTCTTGCACTGTGTCTGCGGGGGGGCGGCGTTTGTTGCGAAGGCGTTTGTGGCTCATGAGGAGCCTCCACTCTCTTGGGTTGCGTCGATACCTTCGAGTAACTCTTCGATCTCAGCCTCGATCGCCTCTGTCGCGTTGTCCTGTGCTGGTTGTTGTGGATGAAAACGAAGGCGAGACGCGATCTCCAACAGACTGTCCGTCATCCTCGCGAGCTCGTGTGTCATCGATTCATTGCTGTGACTGATCCGCTCAAGGCCACCAAATCGGTCGCCCAACTCAGCGATCATGTGGCGCCACTCCTGCCTATCTTGGGTCTGTCGATCGATGTGCTGCTCGAACAATTGGTTCAGGCTCAAGTTTGCCCGTTGGATGAGTTGGTGGGCTGGTAACAGAGAACCTTTGAGCACTTCTTTCATCTTCTCTGGAAGGTGTCGTTCATGTTCTTCCAGTTTGATGATCGACTCTGTCAGCGCTTGGTGTTGTCTTGTCAGCGCTGCAACACGTTCTGTCAGGAGCTTCTCTGTGTGTGTGATGGACTCAAGGGATTGATCTGTCTTGCGCGCGATCTGATCAAATTGTTGTTCAAGCGCCTCAACACCTTTTCTCCACTGTTCGAGTTGAGTGATGGACTTGCTCATCTCCTCTTGGAAGGGGACAAAGCTCTGCAACAATTCTTCGACATGGGAGAGAGGGGGTTGGAGTGTTTGTTGCAGCTCCTTCATGGCTTGCGAAAATACCGCTTGAAGACTTTCTCTCTCCGACTCTGCAGTGTCGACAACACAGCGAGGGTAGACTTCGTGTAGGATGCGTTTGGTGAGCTCCGTTTGGAGGGTCTCAATGGCCTGCTGTCGACTCTCTCCAAACGTCGAGGAGATTCCGTTGATCAGGCGGATAGAGAGTGACGCGACGAGGCCACATACGCTCGTCCAGAAAGCCGTCCCCATCAGTGGAAGGACCTGTTGAAGACCACCTGTAAGTTCTTTCAATCCCCCTTGCACAGGGAGCTGTGTGAGGGCTGCGGTGAGGCCAAAGAACGTCCCGAGTAGACCGAGGAGGATCGCCGCGCCAGCGATCTGTTGCCATCGTTGCTCGTGGGTCTCTGTGTGGTTGGAGAGGAGCGGGTGATCTGTGAAGGCATGCTCTAGCAGTTGGGCGCTACTGTCTTCTGGTTCGGGGAGTGGCATACCCGCTCGTATCCGGGCGCCGAGGTCGCCTAGCCACGCTGACTGTAGAGACGCGATGTACTCTTCTTTGGGTTCGATTTGTTGAAGACGGTTGAATTGTTCTTCGTGGGTGTTTAAAAACGTCTCCCAATGTTCCTCCCACTGTTGTTGTGTTTGTCTGAGCAACACAACGCGGCGGATCAACGCAATCCAGATCAGTAACAATAGGACACTGTAAATGGCGTTGAGGGCATTCCCAAAGGCCAATTGATGTAGCTGAAAACTCATCGCAAACATCATGTATACTCCGTGATCTCCTGTATGGTATTTCGCATCTAGTCGACAAAAAAGAAGAGCCGTTTTGCTCCTCTTCTATAGTGGGGTATTCCCTGACCCGACGCAAAATAAAGGTAGAACTTATGCAATATTCAAGTACGAATCGTCAAGCGAATCACACGTCCTTTCGTGAGGCTTTGCTCAAAGGCCAGGCGCCAGATCGTGGCCTTTATTTCCCCGAAGGGCTTCCCTCCTTCCCCGAAGGCTGTTGGCAGAAGTGGAAGGGCGCATCCTACGCAGAGATCGCCGCAGAGGTGCTCGGTCTGTTCCTCGAAGATGAGGTCGCGCCCGATGTGTTGCGTGCTATCTGTGAAGATGCCTACAACTTCCCCGTCCCTATCGAACACGTCGAGGAGAAGCAATATATCCTGCGTCTCGATCAAGGCCCGACGGCTTCCTTCAAGGATTTTGCGGCCCGCGCGATGGCCCGCTTGATGTCACGCTTCATCAAAGAAGAGCAGCGCAAGTTACTCATTCTGACGGCCACATCAGGTGATACAGGCTCTGCGATCGCTCACGCTTTCTACGGTGTCGAAGGGATCGAGGTCGTCGTGCTCTTTCCCCGCGATGAGGTCAGCAACCGACAACGCAAGCAGATGACCACACTTGGCGGGAACATTACGGCCATCGCGATCGATGGCAAATTTGATGACTGTCAGGCCTTTGTCAAGCAAGCCTTCGCTGATGACTCTCTCTCCCATCTACCCCTCTCTTCGGCCAACTCTATCAACATCGGTCGCCTGCTCCCGCAGATGGTTTACTACATCTACACGTACTGTCAGCTCGCCCAAGACGGAGAAGAATGCGTGATATCCGTTCCTTGTGGTAACTTTGGTAACGTGATGGGGGGGATTATCGCCAAGTGGATGGGGCTTCCGGTCAAGCGATTTGTGATCGCGGTCAACGAGAATGACGAGGTGCCTCGCTTCTTGCAAGATGGTGAGTACCACAAGATCGAGCCTTCGAGAAACTGCATCTCCAACGCAATGAACGTCGGCCACCCCTCCAACCTCGCACGACTCGTTCATTTGTATGGTGGGTTTATGGACGAAAAGGGCGCGATCCACGAAGAACCCGATCTACAAAAGCTGCGAGATGATCTATTTGCCGTCAGCGTGACAGATGCAGAGACGAGAGAGACGATCAAAGAAGCCTACCAATCCCATAAACTCTTGCTCGAACCTCATGGTGCTGTCGGATGGGCCGGGTTGAAGTCCTTTTGGCAGGCACATCCAGAGACCCGCTCGATGTTGACATTTAGTGTGGAGACCGCACATCCCGCCAAATTCCCCGAAGAGATCCGTACGCTCTTGCAATTTGAGCCTGAGATTCCTGCAGCACTCGAAGGACTCGATGAAAAAGAGGAATTTTTGCAGGAACTTGATGCAACCTATGAAGCTTTCCACGCGTTTCTCAAGCGTTTTTAAAGTGGGGGACACGCAGGGGGAGATTTAGTAGCAAACTTTTCGTCGATAATTTCGATAGGTACAGTGGTAGCGACCTGGTACATAAACTCTTCGATAGGGGCAGCGCCAGTGGCCCGAAAACCCCCAACACTTTTGCCTCATAACATACCGTCCTCTTGAGCGAGTACAGTAGCGTTTTCTGTATGTACGCCATACACACCGGCGGCGATAGCTCGAACCAGAGCGACGGTACGAGGTTGTATAGGTCCCATAGCGACCCGTGCAGATGTATTTTCGCGTGGATTGCCAACTGCAGTGACGTCTGCCGTAGCGTGTCACGCATCTCCAGCTTCTTTTCCATCGGTAGGAGCAACCAGCCTCTGCCTTGGCTGGCATGAAAGTAAGTCCTGCAATGACAAGACCTAGACTCGTCAAAAGAGATAGGCCAAAAGTGATCGTGAGTATGTGTGAGAGCTTTTTCATCGGGGGCTCCTTTTTGGGAGATGGGTACGTTGACAATGTCATATATGACATGCTCTTTTCCATTTGCTATCAAAAGCATCACAAATCCAAAAGAAACTCTCCTTCTAGAACACTTTTGTGCTTCTTTGTGTCATAGCACATGGTGTACTCTCAGCATTTCCCAAAAAGTGTGCGACTACACTGCACAGACTTCGTCCGCTCTTGAGAGTGACCCAAATGGGGCTCTCTCCAAAAAACAATCGCGTCTATTTGTTTTTGAATACAAGAGGTTTGGTGATGAAGTTTTCTCGTATAAGCGTGGTGCTCAGTGTATTGATGTTATGTAGTGTCGGCACTCTACTTGGAGAAGGTTGTGGCGGTAGTTCAGCTGTTTGTAAGCGAGACACCGATTGTCCGAGTAACCAACATTGTCGCGAAGACGTCCAGTTGTGTGATTTTGTCTGCGAAGAAGACTCTGATTGTGGCGATGGATTCACATGTTCAAGGCGTCGTGAGTGTGTAAAGAAGACCGTTGAGGCGGAGCCGATCTGCGCGGATGGTGAATGTCATGGGGGAGACGCTTCGACTGGGAATGATGAGCCCACGAAGACTTGCAACTCTGGAGATACCCAAGCGTGTTACACAGGTGGTCCAGGGACACAGGACGTGGGTGTTTGTCAGGCTGGTAAACGCACGTGTGTGGATGGAACGTGGGGAGCTTGTGTCGGTGAGATCATTCCAAAAGGCGAAGAATGTAACAATATCGATGATGATTGCAACGGACAAGTCGACGATCGTGAGGGATGTCAAAAGTGCACACAAGATCAAGACTGTCCTCCTGAGCGTTCATCTTGTCGTGCTGGCGTGTGTATTTTGTTGTGCAAAGATGACAGTATTTGTGTCGATCAGGAACGATGTCTTCAGGGATTTTGTCAACCTTGTCTCGATGGAGGACGCCGCTCGTCCAAAGAAGTATGTAACGGCAAAGATGACGACTGTGACGGTGTTGTGGATAACGGACTTGCGCCACGTTCTTGCTACAACGGTCCCGCGGGTACGGCTGGTGTTGGGCGTTGCAAGGCCGGTACACAAGCGTGCAAAGGAGGCGTTTGGGGAGCATGTACAGACGAAGTAAAGCCTGCAACAGAGACATGTAACGGAAAAGACGATGATTGCGATGGGAGCATCGACGAGATTCCCTCACAGAGCTGCTACGGTGGTCCTTCTGGGACGGCAGGAAAGGGAGTATGTCGCCAAGGAACACGTTCTTGTCGCAATGCCCAGTGGACGAGTTGTGTCGGAGAGGTGCGTCCGAGCACAGAGTCGTGCAACACAAAAGACGACGATTGTGATGGGAGTATCGATGAAGGTTGTAGCTGTGTCGACGGAAAGACACGTTCTTGTGGGACAAACACTGGTTTATGTCGTACAGGGACACAGACCTGTCGAGGGGGGCAGTGGGGAAGCTGTGTCGGTGAGATCAAGCCCAAGACAGAGATCTGTGAAGGTAGCGTCGATGAAGATTGTGACGGGCAGGTCGATGAAGGTTGCAGCTGTGTCGACGGAAAGACCCGTACATGTGGGAAAAACACAGGTGAATGTAAGACAGGCACGGAGACGTGTCAGGGGGGGCAGTGGGGAAGCTGCGTCGGTGAGGTCAAGCCAGCAACGGAGATCTGTAATGGTAAAGATGACAACTGCGATGGAAAGATCGATGAGACGTATCCTGGCAAAGGACAGTTGTGTAATACGCCTGCTTCGACATCTTGTTGGGCCAAAAAGATCAACGTCTGTGAACAAGGTGTCAAACGCTGTGGTCTGCCCAATGTGAGGAGTCAATCTTTCCGGCCTCGTAAGGACTTGACCTTCTCTTCAGATAGCAAGACGATCGTGTTTATCCGTGATTGGGACTCTCCAGCACATCGCGCCGCGACGACCCCAGTCACTGGCAGTAGTACGTCTTCTCTCCCTTACCACAGCGCCAAAAAAAGTTTGTACACTGTCGTAATGCGCAATGATAACAAGTATATTTGGTCTTGTCTTTACAGTGATGGGGTCGTTGGCTGGTCGAAGACATCTTCTTCTTGGAAAGAGGAGGCGTGGGGAGGCTCTGGGTGTCGTTTTGTCGCGTTGAACAAAGCCAACACGATCTTGGTCTCTGTTGGGCGCACGACCGCAGAGGTGTGGGATGTCGCGACCAAGACCGTGAAAAAGAAGATCACCTTCAAAACGACCGAGTATCCCAACGATCAAGCGATCAACGAAGCGGGAACCATCATGTACACAGTTTCAACAGATGGATATGTACGTAAGTGGGATCTGGCGACAGGAACACTCTCCGCGAGCTGGCAGGCACATACCAAAGCATATGATGTGGCCTTGTCCAAAGATGGCAAGCTGCTCGCGACGGGATCGAGTAGCAGCGAGGTCAAGATTTGGGATACTGCGACACAAAAGACCTTGAAGAGTTTTTACGCCAGTCGAACGAAGATGGCCTTCTCTCCTGACGGAAAGGTGCTCGCAGTTTCGGGAGGTAGCGCGAGATTATACGATGTCGCAACAGGTAAGCAGATCAACAGCATCAGCCTGAACAAAGAGAGCAATGACAGCGTCGTGTTCAGTCCTGATGGAAAGTATCTGATGACGTCGTCCAGCTCGACTGTCCATTACGGCGAGTATATGCAGGTGTGGACCTGTCCTTGAGTTACGCTGAGGGGGGGAGGTGGACGGCCTTTAGCCAAAAGAGCGAGATCGATTTGACGATAGCCTCCATACTTTCTGACCCACTAGGTTTAGTGATGTAAGCTGATGCGCCTGACTCGTAGGATTTGAGGATGTCGATCTCTGCGTCAGAGGAGGTCAGCACAACGACAGGGATTCTCTTGAGCACATCGTCGTGTTTGACTGCGTCCAAAAACTCTGTGCCATTCATCTTGGGCATGTTCAGGTCGAGGAGAATCAGGTCGACAGGAGGGCTCTTTTCGTAAGGGGGTTTTCTTTGCAAAAAGTCCAGGGCTTCTTGTCCATCATGGACGACACTCAAATGACAAAGGATCTTGTCCTTCTTGAAAGACGTGCGGATGAGCATGACATCGCCAAGGTTGTCCTCCACAAGTAACACTGAGGGACGATCATCTGGAGTCATCTATTTCTTCCTGCGTGATGGGGAGAGTGAAGTAAAAACATGTGCCTTCTCCTGGCGTCGACTCGACCCAAATGTCACCACCATGACGCTGGATGATTTTCTTGGCGATCGCAAGACCGGCCCCGGTGCCTGGATACTCCTCTCGACGATGGAGTCGTTGGAACATCTCAAAGATCCGCTTGTAGGATTTGGCGGCGATGCCGATCCCATGATCTTGGACAGAGATGAGCCAATCACTCTCTCTTTGCGTTGCTGAGACTGCAAAGTAAGGCGCTTTATCTTTTTGGCAGAATTTGAGCGCGTTGAGTATGAGATTTTGGAACACACGCCTGAGCTGCCCAGGATCAACAGGTACAGTCGGCAGTGTCTCTATTGTATAGGTCGCCCCCGAATCTTCAAGAGCCAGTGTGATATCTCTCATGACTTCTTGCACGAGTTTGTTGAGATCTGTGTGTACGAAATGTCTTCCTTGGGTCGAGACTCTGGAGAGTGCGAGCAACTCTTTTAAGAGTGTTTGCATCCTTTGTCCGCCATCGATCATGAAGAAGAGATACTCATCAAGCAGCTCATCCTGGCCTTTGATCTCCTCTTCGATGAGTTTGCCGAAGTTGACGATCATACGCAGAGGTTCTTGTAGATCATGGGAGGATACGTAGGCAAACTGTTCGAGCTCTTTGTTCGATGATTCGAGTTTTTCAGCGTATTGTTCTGCACGCTCTGTTTCCTGTTGTAGCGCGTCGTTCGCTTGTTGAAGCTGTAACGCGATATGTCCCTGACGCAGCGCATAGGAAAGCATCGTGGGCAAGAGAAAGGTGACGAGCAGCATTAAGACGAGGACAAGCCAGGGCAAAGAGGTGCGGAATCGAGCTTGTAGGCTGGGGAGAGACCAGACGCGTACATTCCAATGTGTGCTAAGGAGCGGAGTGTTGATATTGTACGAGAGGCTTGAGGGTGGTGGTTTGGTGTGTGTATGACTTTGATAGAGGGTGTGTTGGGCATGTGAAATGGTCGCCGCAAAGTCTTTCTTTTGCCTTCGGAAGAGTTCGTCCACAAAGCGCGTCATGTCGAACAGCGAGACGAGAATATGTGCAGTCTTGGAGGTGTGTTTGTTCGATGTAATGAGGACAAATGTTCTGCGTTGTTTACCTGACGGAGTGTACGAGAGCAGCAACTCTTTGCGTGTCTGGGCGGCTCTTTTGAGGAGAGTGTGTTGGTCCCTGAGAAACTGGTTGATCAGTTGTTTCTCTTTCTGGGATTGTGCGAACAGCTTCCAGGTTGTGTCTTTGGCGATGTTTCTGTAAGCGAGCGCCATGAAACAAGGAAATCTTACGATAGCGTGTGTGAGTGTTTGGTGCCATTTGAGCGATGGTGTGGTGTTTTGGTGCGCCCATTTTTGTTTGAGTCGACGGATGGGGAGGAGGCGCGAGTTGATGGTCTTTTGAAGCGAAGTGCTTAGCTCGACGGTGGCTCTCTCTACTTCATGCCGAATATGTAGTGTCTCTGTTGCGTACAGAGCCCATGACAGATGGAGCGCGGCAAAGAACAGCGTCAACGCAACAGGGATCAAGTAAAACCAAAACTCTCTGCCATCGTTATAGCCTGGGAGCGCGTATGTTCTCAGAATGACCGCCAAAGACAGGATAAGGAAGCCTGTCGAGGTGTGGAGCGCCATCTGTGAGAGGTTTCCCCATCCGTCGAATGCTCCCTCGATACCGCTCATATAGCCAAAGAGCGAGACGCTACTTATCCCCAACACCAGTGAGCTGAGCGCGATGACTACGATCGTTCGTAAAAAGGTCTCACGACGTGCGAGAAAGAGCGCGACCCCCATCAGTGTATAACAGATGGCTGTGTTGGAGGACATGCGACCAGGATGGGTCACTTTGACGCCTACAAAGTCGGAGACAAAGAACTCGTCAATGTGAAAGTTGAGGCCTGTTGCGTATTGGAGAAGGGTGGCGGCTGAGAGGGTGAATGTCAGCGTCGCAAAGAGCGCAGTGAGCGTCCGTCGACCTCGTAGCAGAGAGAAGAGCGCGAGCCCCGAGAGCAACAGCGCCAACGCCGTGTTGAATTGCATGGAGACGAACGACGGCATCACCTGGATCAGGCGCTTGTTGTGGGTATACCATCCTGTGATGACCAGTAAAGACAGTATCCAGCCGAGAGTATTGAGGATGTAAGTGATGCGAAGGAGTTGGGTGGACCTTGGGGGAGGAGCTTGTGACATCAACTTGCTCGGATGTTTGGAACTTTGTTGCTTGCTTGTTGATGCCATGGTGACCTCTTTTTGAGGGTGGAGTCAGATACTTTCGCGCGTTGCGTGCTTTTCGAGGAGCCACTGGGTTTGGTGGGAGAGGAGTATTTCAGCCTCAGAGGAAGGGATAGGTTTGGAAAAATAGTAACCTTGCATATATCGACAGCCCCAATCCTTCAGGTCTTCGAGATGTTCTTTTTGCTCGACACCTTCTGCGACAACGTCAAGCCCAAAGTGCTCTGCAAGTGAGACGATAGTGCGTACAAGTGTGCGTTGTTTGCCTCCTTTTGCCATGTCCATGACAAAAGAGCGGTCGATTTTCAGTGTGTTGATCGGGAAGTGTTGCAAGTATGCGAGTGAAGAGTAGCCGGTCCCAAAGTCATCCATACAGATGTAGAATTGTTGTTCTTTGAGTTTTTGGAGGAGTGAGATGGCCTCTTCGGTTTGCTCCATCAGCATGGTCTCTGTGATCTCAAGACCGACGTACTCGGGTAAGACCCCACTTTGGGAGGCGATCTGCTGGATGGTGGAGAGCGCGTCTTTGGCTGTGAGTTGCCGACTTGAGATGTTGATGTTGATACGCAATGTCGGGTCAAATACTTGCTGCCATCGCAAGAGTTGTTTACATGCTGCTTCAAAAACCCACCAACCGAGTGTATTGATCAGATTGGACTCTTCGGCGAGGGGGACGAAGAGATCTGGATAGAGTAAGCCACGAGTCGGATGTTGCCAGCGGACGAGCGCCTCGAAGCCTGAGATGCAGCCTCTGTTGCAGTCAATGATGGGTTGATAGTGGAGAACAAATTGTTCATTGATGAGCCCGTGTCGTAACTCCGCTTCGAGCTGTAAGCGTTCGACTGCTTTTGCATGCATCTTCTTGTCGAAGATCGCGTAGGGCATATTCTTGTTCTTTTTTGCCCTATACATCGCATTATCTGCATCCCTCAGGTAGTCTCCTGGGCGTTTCGACGCCTGGTGTCCGAAGGCGATGCCGATGCTCGTTGTGACAAAGAGGGTGTGTCCTTCGAGTTGGAAGGGTGCCTCCAGAGCTTGTTGTATCCGTTCGGCGACTCGGATTGCGTCCTGTGGCCCGTGTAGATCCCTCAGGAGGATGACGAACTCATCTCCTCCAAGCCGAGCGACAATATCGCTATCTCGCAAGCCTTTTCCGATGCGTTCTGCGAACTGAATCAACAGAATGTCCCCGACCGCGTGTCCCAAGCCGTCGTTTACTCGCTTGAAGCGGTCGACATCCAAAAAAAGCACTGCGAATGGACGCATCATGTGCTTTTGGGTGAGTGTTTGCGCTAGGGTCTCCAATAGGAATTTTCTGTTTGGGAGGTTTGTGAGGACATCGTGCTGTGCTGAGTGCTGTAGTTGTTGTTCAGCTCGTTTTTGTTTGGTGATATCTTCGGCGTACAGATAAAATTGCCGACTGCCTGGCAGGGGGACGATCTGAAAGCGAAAAAAGGAGGACGCAAGCTCTTGCTCATGGGTGGTGCTTTTTTTCATCACCGCAGCCTGACGTAGCCACTCTCGCCATGTCTCTTGTACATAGTGATTCACGTAACAATCGCACAACGCACAGAGCTGCTCGCTGGCTTTGTTTGCGTACAAAACTTGTCCATCCTCCGAAATCCGCAGGACAGGGTTTGGGTTGTTGTCTGGAAATTGAGCGAGGATGTGTAGGGAGTGTTCAAGTTCTTTTCGCTGGATGGCGTTGTCGATGACTCTGTGGAGCCAGTATCCATCGAATTTACCCTTGACCAGAAAATCCTGGGCACCTTGGCGTACTGCTTCTGTTGCAAGCAGCTCATCATCCATGCCTGTCATGACAACCATGGGGATATCGCGATGGTGTTTTTGCATCACGATAAGTGTCTCTATCCCTTTACTGTCGATCAAACCAAGATCCAAGAGGACAACATCAACAGGTTGTGTGCGCAAAGTTGTGAGCCCACCTTCTGTACTGTCCTCACGTTGTAACAAGTAGGTTGTGCCTCTCTGTTTGCGCAACATCGCTTTGATCAACAACACATCCCCAGGATTATCTTCCAGCAAAAGGACGTGGATGGTAGAGCTTTTTTCTTGGGCATGAAGTGCCATTTGGGTTGTCACTCTCTGTCATATCATGGGAATGATTGACAAAAATAGTATCCAAAATATCTTCGCTTTAGAATACTGCAGAGGATAAAGATGTCTGCTGTCTATGTTTTGCATTTGTGAAGAGTAATGATAACGAAGGAAAAGAGTTGTTTCAAGTTGTTTTTTTGATTTTTTCTTACATCTATTAAGATATTTGTACAACTTGTCGAGGTGGTCTGATTTTGTTGTATATAGAATGCAGTATTTGGGGAGTATGTGAGGGGAAAAGTCGTGTGAGTTATAGCTCGAAAGATTCACCGGGGGTGAGGACTTTGACTTTTGCGGAGGTGGCTTCTTCAACACGTGCGCCCCAAGCCTGTGGGTCCTGCTCAATCAAGGGCCATGTGTTGTAGTGGACGGGGATGACGAGTTTGGGATTCACGAATTTTACGGCTTCAAGTGCGTCGTCTGGACCCATCGTGAAGTTGTCACCGATAGGTAAAATCGCGAGATCGACCTGTTCTTTTTCGAGCAGCTTCATATCATATGTGAGTCCAGTGTCACCGGCATGGTAGATCTTTTTTCCGTCGATCGTCAGCAGCAGACCTGCAGGATTGCCACCATAAGAACCATCAGGCATGGAGGAGCCGTGGTGTGCGATGGTCAACTTGAGATGACCAAAGGGGAAGGTGTTGCCGCCTCCAATGTGCATGGGGTGGGCGTTAGGGCAACCTTCTTTTTGTGCGTAATTGACGACCTCAAAATTTCCGACAATCGTCGCCTCAGTGCGCTTCGCGATCGCTGTTGTGTCGCCGTAGTGGTCTGCATGTCCATGTGTAAGTAGGATGAAGTCTGCGTCGATGTCTTCGTGGCTGACTTCACAGCTTGGATTCCCTGTAAAGAATGGATCGATCAAGATCTTGGCGCCACCACCTTCAATGTGAAATACCGAATGACCATACCACGTTAATTTCATCGTGATCTCCTTGTGAAAACGGGGGAATTCGTCAAAAAATGATGTCTTCTTTTTGCCAATGCCCGGTATGTTCTCATGCTTTGGCGTTTGGGGCAATAGCTACGTGGAGGGTTGCTCACTTTCAGCGCGCTCAAGTCGTTTGTGGAGGATGTAGGAGGCTAGAAGCAGGACAATCGCAATGATAGGCACTGCGTATTGACCATCCTTGACGGCGATATGTGCAGCTGCTGCGAGCACAAAGTCGAAAAAGAAGCCTGCATACGCCCATTCGAGCAACGTATCGGACAGCTTGGTCCAGATCGCGATGACACCAAGCACCTTTGCGGCGGCAAGGGGATACATGATGTAAGTCGGATAACCAAGTGTCGTAAAGACTTTGGCGACCTCTGCGTGGTTGAAGACATACATACCTGCGGACATTAACATCAATGCACTTAACAAGCCTGTTGTGATGTAATAAGCGATTTTTTCCTTGTTCATGGAGAACTCCTTTGTGTTGGGTGGGGAAGTGTTGGGGAGCAACTTGGGGATGGGAGGTGAGAAAAGCAACGTTTTGTCTGACTTGTTCAATCTGTCCGGTGTCTGAGTCTTGCCATGATGTAAGAGTCGACAAATTCTCCATCTCGGTATGCGTACTCTTTTGCGATACCCTCTTGTTCGAAACCGAACTTATCATACAGGCGGCGTGCTGCGAGATTGTCTACATACACATGAAGCTCCAGTCTGCGTAAATTCAGCCATTGGTCACAAAATTGTATCGCTGCCTCCATCAACGCAGAGCCAACACCGGCACCTTGGTAGTCATCATGTACAAACATTCCGAGATACGCAGCGTGCGCACGTCTACCGTATGATGGGTGGATGCCGAGCATTCCGATGGCTGTATCTTCCTCTGGTAGGACAGCGATGAGTCTATGCATTCCTTGTGGTGGATTTTCGAGCTTCTTTTTGATGTCATCTTTGGATTGGTAAGGGAGCTGGAGTGTTCCCCAATTGCATCTGGGACATTGAAAGAGTGCTGCGATATCTTCCCAGTATTTGTGTTCAAAACTTTTGATCGCTACATGGATATGTGGTGGTTTCTCTGTCATGTATGCACCTCTTTTTGGTGTGGTTTCGATCTACGGTAACAAATACGCGGGGTGAGTGAGGAATGTTCGAGCTATGTCGAGGTATACATGATAATGGAGATGACAGGGGAGATACTTTTCTTTCGGTGCGTTGGGAAGCGCCAGCGTTTGACAAGCTTGTTAATGTGCGAGAGAGTGCGTTTGTCGAGCTGAGGGCTCGTGGCTTTGACTTTTGTGGCTTTGCCAGAGGGGAGCAAGGTCACGTGGATCAAGATCTTTGTTTTACGTGGAAACGACTTGTTCTTTTGGCGGAGTCTCTTGATCGCGCGATAAATACGATGTTTGAGTTGTTTGTATATTTTGCCTCGCAAGAAACGGCTGACATCTGGTCGTCTGAGATAGGGGTGGACATAACCTCTCGATACTTTTGTGAGCTTGTTGGTTTGTCGAGGAGGTTTTTTGTACGTCCCTCCTTGAGGGGTTGGGATGTCCGTAACATCGAGTTTGATAGGTGTTCTCGAAGGTGTTGGGCGAGATGCTGGCGTCTTCGCGACCGCCTCGCCTGCGAAGTGAGAAGCGAGTAACGCGACCAACATGTAGCGAAGGACAGGGGGTATAGACATCATTCTTCTCCTTGTGCTCATGGAAAACATACATTGTATGAGTCAAGGATGTATCTGATATGTTCCACAAAAAGTATACGCTCAGGAGGATGTCAGGAGCAAATGTGCGTTCCAAAGGGCCGTATCGCGTTTGAGGTGGGTTTTGATGTTGCGCAACGAGGAGGGGAGAGCGATTGCATTGAAGATTAGTAGAGGTTTTTGAAGATAAATAACCCAACATCTTGCTTGCCGATCCCTTGGTAGGAGGCTTTTTTGTACATAAACGTGCCGTCTAGTTCGAGGCCGAGAAAGAGATTGTCTCCAGTCGTAAAGTGACACGCTCGGACCTCTTCCTGTGTCGGGCTTTGAATCACGCCTTGCAAAAGGGGTAGATCGATGACTGCGCCCTCCAAAAAGAAGCGCACCAAGAAAATGTCCTGTTTGCTGTTCATCGACTTGTACGTACGTCCGTGATGATCGAACTCGATGAACTGTCCGGCTGCGAGGACGCTGTTGCTGTCTGCGTCAAAGTAAAGTCTTTTGGTCGCGGCGTTTTTCCCAAGCCCAATCCAGGTCCGGATCGTCTTGGTGCTCGCTCTAAACACCCCAACGACAGCGTCTGGTGTCGTGGATGTGTAGGTTGTTCCTGCGATGTTGATGCTCCCATGATACGAACCTGCGAACATGATCCAGGGACCGACGTTGTTGATGGACTTGATGAACAAGATGTCTGAGAGAGTGTCATCACCCGTACTTCCCCACTGATGCAAAGACTGAAATGTCCCTGTGTACTTGACTGACAGAAAGAAGATGTCTTTCCCTCCTCTCGATTGGAGAGTATGCTTCCCAAGCTGGACTTTGCCTGTAAATTCTCCCGCGACTGTGAGTGTGTTATTTGCGTAAGTCGCTTTGAGGCTGGTCATCTTGCCGTTTGTGTCGCTATTTCCGAGGAGCGGGATCACCCTTTTGGTTTGGGCGATACCTGTCTGGATGGCGTTAGATTCATCAATTGTGATGACGAACGCCATGTGCTTTGTGTACGGTTTGCCTGCGATGAGCACGTTGCCGTTGGTGTGTCCTATGAGCATCGCGCCTATATTGCTGTCCCCCAAGACATCTGTGAGTTGGAGAGTGCCTGCACCCAGTTGACGCTGTGTCCACTTCCACTGGACTTTTCCTGTGAGTGACATACACAACAGGAAGTTTCCTTTGCCATGGGCCTGTGTGTTATCTGGAAAGGTGATGGTGCCATCATAACCACCGACAACGAGGAGGTCACCGTTGCTTCTCGGGTACATAGCGGTGGTCCATGAGTGACCTCCGAGAGAATAGGCCCACCTGTTCTGCTCTTGTATGGAAATTTTGGCGATGTACGCGCTTGGAGAGGTTGGGGACGAGGTGATGGTTGTGCCTGCAAGATTGCTCATCGTCCCTTGGAATGTACCTGTAACGTAGATCTCGTTGTAGTACGTGAGGACAGCATCCGTCAGTGTGTCTTTGTTTTGGGTTCCATAGACGTTGTTGTAAAGAGTACATCCTTCGTCCACAAGGCCATTGCAATTGTTATCTTTTCCATCTCCACAGGTCTCCTCACGGTCGCTCTTTGTGCAGGTCCCATTGCAGCAGTTTTCGTCTGCTGCGCATTGTATTCCGCAATCCCCACAGTGATGAGGATCGGACCTTGGGGCAACACAGATATACACTCCACAGCGCTTGAGGTTGATAGGGCAAACACGAAGACATTGTCCTTCGTAACATTGCTCCTTCCCTCCACAGCGATTCCCACACGCACCACAATGTAGGGGGTTATTGCTTAGATCGACACAACCTCGACTACACCACTTCCAGGATTTTCCGGAGACATCGCAACCATCTTCACATTTTCCATCTGCGCATACTTGGCCGACTGGACAGGTGTTTCCACACTTTCCACAATGTTGTGCGTTGCTTTTGTGGTCGACACATCCGCCGTAGCAGGTGTCAGGGGTAGAAGCTGGACAGCTCAACAGGCAGGTCCCATCTGAACAGACCTGTCCTTTTTTACATGCATTCCCACATCGACCACAGTGTTTGAAGTTTGTCAGTGTGTCGACGCAACGTTGTGCACAATCAGTCAAGCCCGCGACACACTGACAACTCCCCGATATACACCGCTTGGTACCGGCACAAGCGTTCCCACAACGCCCACAATGTTGGACACTGGTCGCTGTGTTGGTGCACGCACCATAGCAGGTTGTGGGTGAAGCTTTAGGGCAATTGTTGGTGCAAAGACCATTTGCACACACTTGGCCATCCGAACATGTCTTTCCACACGCCCCGCAGTGCTCTCGACTTTCGCTTGTGTCGACACATTTGTTATCACACAATGTCAATGAACCTGAGCAGGTGCACTGTCCTCCGCTACATATCTGTCCTTGTTTGCATGCATTGTTACATCCTCCGCAATGTGCTTCGGAGAGTTCGAGGTTTGCACAGACACGGCCACATGACTTTGGCTCGGTCGCAGGACATTCATCTACACAGGTGCCGTCAGCGCAGCTCTGGTTTGCTTTACATACGATCTCACCGTCAAACTGACATGGACTCCATTCTCCTGTGCTGAGACATTGTTGCGTTCCTTTTCCGCACTTTGTGGGTTCATTGCTGTGACAGAACTTAACGGTTCCTGGCTCGCAAGCGCTGCACTTGCCGGAGATACAGAGCGGTTTTGTCGAGGTCTCACAGTCCTTGTTGTCGAGGCATTCCAGGCATGTGGCTTTGCCGTCTTGGAGCAAACATCGTTTTGGGCAGGCGCTACAAAGCGATTCTACTTTCTCTAGACCTGTCGTAGGTTCAGATGTTGTGTTTTCTTTGCTCGGGGAGGGTTGTGTGCACGCATAGAGCAACACCGACACAAGACAAAGGCACAACACCCGATATACATATTGAAGAACATACATAGACAGCTCCGTTTATTGATGAAATCGTGTTCGCCTATGATACATCACTTTGGGAGCATTTTCGTACAAAATGTTGTTTATTGGACGGGGGGTGGAGTGATAGGAGGGGTCAGGTGCGGGGGTGGGGGAACATATACAGGCCATGTTTGGGACGCAAAGTGATCTGGAAGTTCTTCTCGACCTTGTGTGCGGGGTCGAGTGTAAATCGGTACTTTTGGCCGATGGTAGGCAGGAGTATCTGCGCTTCGAACGTCGAGAAGTGATTCCCAATACACATCCGTGGACCCACGCTGAAGGGAACGTATGCGAATTTGTGCCGTCCTTTGCTGTTTTCTGGAGAGAATCGTTCGGGCCAAAAGCGCTCTGGGTCTTCCCAGAAATCCGGGTGTCTGTGTGTAAAGTAGGGGCAGATCACGACGATGCTGCCTGCGTTGATATGGTAACCATCGATCATGTCGTCCGCGACGGCATTTCGTCCTCCACTCCAGACTGGTGAATACAAGCGCATCGCTTCCTGGAAGACCATCTTGGAGTACGGAAGATTCGGCAAATCGTCGGCTGTTGCGGGGCGACCTTGCAGGACCTCTTCCCATTCTTTGTGTAACTTGGCTTCGACTTCGGGGTGTTGGGAGAGCAAGTACCACGTCCAGCTCAGGGCGATCGCAGTCGTCTCATGTCCTGCGAGGAACATCGTCACCAACTCATCGCGGATGGTCTTCTGGGTCAACAATTCGCCGTGTTCATCTGTGGCTTTGAGCAACATTTCGAGCAGATCGTGGTGTTCTTTATCGTTCTTTCTGCGATCTTCGATGATGTCGTACACCAGCTTGTCGAGCAACTCGATAGAGCGTCGAAAACGAATGTTACCAGGTGTCGGGACAGAGAGGGGAAGATTGAAGAGGTTGTTGCCTCTCTCTGAGATGTGTTCGAGCGCGATGGAGAAGGCCTCAGCGGAACGATCGGCTTTGTCATTGAGGCGAAGGTTGAACAGTGTACGTCCGATGATGTCGAGCGTGACGTGCATCATCTCGCTGTAGATGTCGACGCTCTGGTCGGCTTTGAAACGTGGCTCCCACTCTTTGAGCAGATCGAGCGTCGCGTCCTTCATCTCTTCGGTCATTGCGATAATGCTATCTCGATGGAAGGCCGGTTGCATCGTGCGTCTGCGATGGCGCCACTGCTCATCCTGAACGGTTAACAGTCCGTCTCCTACCAGGATGCGGATGTTGTCATATGCTTCGTCTTTTCGGTAGTTGTCGCGGTGTGTCAGGTAGGTGTGTTTGATGTGCTCTGGGTGGATCAGTACGACCATCTCTTTTTTACCCAACCGAAAACGAAAGATATCACCAAGCGTCTCGCGGTGGGATGCGATCATCTCAAACAGACCTTTGCGTGAGATGTCGGGGATGTGACCGACGAGTGGCCAGCCACTGGTTCCTGGAAGTTCTTTGGCTGTACTCTGTGTGGTTTGTGCGTTCATACTTTTCCCTTCAATTGGTCATAGACAGCGCCTCTCTGGCGTGCCATGACAATATATAGAACATGTTTCTGTTTTTCAATCACGAAAATGAAACGCGTTCTTTTTTCGAGGGAAGAGATGTGTGGGTGAAATCTTCAGAAGAGCGATTCGAGTTTGGACGCGAGCTGTGGGTGGGGTGTGCGCAAGAGTTGGCGGGTGTGTCTTGTGTGTTCTGCGAGGACATCCTGTTTGGGAGCCTGTCCACCGTAACGAATTGACTCTGCGAGAGTGCGGAGTGCTGGTTGTTCTTCCTTCTCGACGATCTTTTGGATGCCGACAAGCGCGTCGAGAAAATCGGCGAATTGTTTCTCTTTTGCCGATGAGACAGCTTTTTCAACAAACGTCTCAAGCTGTTTTTGTTGGGCGAGTTTGCGCTCCTCTTCGGGGGAGAGAGCTTCGTCTTGTTGTCCCCCCTGTCGTTTGGCGAGCACGAGGAAGACGAACAGCAACAACACCGCAGCGCCGAGCAGTCCGTAGGCCCACACAGGGATCTTCTTTTTGGGGGCCAGGACAGAGCCCGCAGCATCCACGGAGAGAGAGACCTTGCCGAGCGCCTTTTGGAAGTGCTGGTCGTAATCTTTGAGCCAGTAGTTGAGCAAGATGGGATCGAGTGTGTATGTCCCTGCTTTCTCGGCCTGGAGGTTGATCGTGTAGGTTCTGGTGTTTCCTCTCTTGCTCGCGGATGTGCTGCTACTTGAGACGCCTAACATGCGCAGCCCCTTTTGTTTGGGGAGTCGAAAAGACAGACGCGCGTACTTGTCAGGCTCTCCTCTCCACGACAGCGAGAAGGTCAGCTGGAAGGGCGCATTGCTTTTGACCGTCATTTGCTTGGCGAATTGTGCGACAGGTGCAGGTGCCTTCTCCTTGAGCTGCTCTTTACGAGGTGCGACGGAGGCCAGGAAGCGGATGAGTTGGACAAAAGGAGGTGAATCCCAGCGCGCTGCGCCTTGTTGTAAAGCGATCACCCAACCCCAGCCGTCGACAATGATCGTCACAGGGATCGCGCCACCTGGAAAGAACTTCCCCATGACGTTGTTGGGATCGAGCAGACTGACGTCGAAGATGTTGTTTCCCTGTTTGTGAAAGTCTGCGACAGTCTCCTGGTCTTCACCGGAGATCCCCACAAGCATGAAGCGCTTGTCCGTGATGTTTTGACGGAGCTTTTGTTTAAACGGCATCTCGCTCTTACATGCACCACACCACGTGGCCCAGCGACTCAGCATCAGTACTTTTCCGCGCTGTGTCGAGAGGTCATATGCCTGCCCCTTGAGATCCTTGAGTGGGACGGATAGATCGGCCGGTTGTAACTCAAGCGCTTGCATCTTCGTCTGTCTCAGCAGTTGTTCGAGCTTCTTCTCTTGTTGGGGGTGTTTGGAGAAGTAAGGGTGGTTGCCTGCCCACGCATTTGTGAGCGATGAGAGCAAGCAACACGCGCTGATGAGGATAAGAGTGAACCTCTTCATGTTGGATATCTCCATTAAATCTTCAGGATCGCGCTCTCTGGTACCCAACCCGATTGGAGGGTGGGGACCTTGGTCTTCTCGTCTGGAAGTGTAATCTCAATGTGAAGCCAGCCTGTGGTCTTCTCCTTGATGATCACCTCATCAGCCTCTGTCAACAAGAAGAGGCCCTCGAAGTTTTTGCCATATCCCGATCGTACCGTGATTTTGTTCTTCACAACGACACCTCTGACGGTGTGTCGCTCCTGGAAGTATTTGATCCCAAAACTCGTCCAGAAGACGAGCGCGATGGTCGCGAGCGCCGCGACAACCCAGCGCAGATTGTGTTTACCTGCGTGACTGCGTCGGATGTGGAGGCCCCAGAGTAAAAGCGCGAGGGCCGTGACAAACAAGATCACGTAAAACAACTGACCGAGATTGAGCAGGTAGTACCAAAATAGGAATTTTGCCCGCAGTTTTCGGCCTTGTGTGCTGTCTTTTTTGGTTTGTCTGTGGAGCAGCTGGAGATTGTGCAAGAGCGCTTCGTGGTTGGGGCGGAGCAGCTCTGCTTTGCGATAGTAAGCGAGCGCCATCCCGTATTGATGGAGCCTGTAGTAGCTGTTTCCGAGGTTGTAAAGAACCTCAAAATTTTCCCACTTGCCGGGCTTGTAGAGCTTTGTGTAGACGGCGATCGCGGCGGCGTATTGTCCGCTGTTATAGAGTTTGTTGCCTTTCTCAAAGAGTTGGCGTTTTTGTTGTTGGCTCAACACGCTCGCTGGCTTCTTCGTCTCTTTCGCTTGCGCTGGTGTGACGAAGGCAAAGGTCGCGATGAAAAGCCACAAGAATGGGCTGTTTCGAAGTAAACGGCGCATGATGTCGCTTTCCTTATTGTGAGAGTTGTTGAGGGAGTAAGCGGTGTAGCTTACTCACATGGGATTCAAGTGTCTTGGTGAAGGTCGCCTGATCGTCGATCTTCATCCCACCGTACAGGGAACTTTCGAGGGACTTCATCTGCTTGACAACCTGTAAAGCGGGCTCTGGAAGGTCGTCACCGAGATGGCGCTGAAGCAGCTCCTGCACTTCTGCTGTCGTCAATTGCTTCTTGTTGAGTCGCAATCTCTCCGAGAGGAATTGCTGGATCGCGAGCAGTGTATGTTGTTCCCAGCGTCCTTCTTTTCCGCTCTGTGAGAGTGTTTGTTTGAATTGTTTGAGCGCACGTTGTTGTTGGACTTTCTGTGGATCAGCCTGGCGTTGTTTGTCCGTACTGTGCCAGCCGAGGAACAGCAAAAAGCAGACCGGCGAGAGCAAGAGGAGGATGATGTTGGACCAATGTTTGAGCGCAAACCAATCGTTGTCCAATGTCCGTGTGCCGAGGATCATGATGGGGCGCAAGTCCGTCTCTTGTTGAAGGGTGCGCTTGGTGTTGTCGACAGCAGCAGGGACGACTGGTCTCGCTGCGACGATGGCCTTAGGTCCTGTGCGCGGTTCGATTTTGACTTGTAGGGGGAGTGTTTGGGCTGTGAGCAGGCCTTCTTCTCTGTGGTAGTGTTTGAGTTTTAAGGAGGGGATCGCGACATCACCTTCTTGCTCGGCGATGAGCTGTAATTGAAGTCTGTATATGCCCTGTTTTTCGAGATCTTTGTCGTTGCTCTCTTGTGTGTCGGCGGTTACGCTCTTTTTGCGAAGTCTTCTGGCGATATCGGCCATCTGATCTTTGAGCAGCTCTCGTGCGGTCTTGAGATCACCTGAACCTGTGATGTCGACGACGAGATAGAATGGTTTGTCGACCGTCGTGGCGCGCTTGTTGGGATAGCTGAGCTGTTGCAGGCTGGCCTTCAAGCTAAATGTCCCGATCAACTTCACGTCTTTGGCGTTCTCTGGGAGCGGCTCAATCGGGATGGTCAGGGGCGCAGTCCGCAATGATTGTGTGCCAATGGAGCAGTCTTCCTGGCTGCTGACTTTGTAGTGGTCACGAGCTATACTGCTCAGCAGGAGTTCACCAGAGCGGCCACTTCGGAAGAAGCAGATATTCTCTTTATTGTTGAGTCTGCCGAGCAGTTGCCTTGGCAGCTCAAGGGTTGCGCTCTTGAGTTCGACTTGTTTGCTTTGGGGAGCTTTAAATCGGACTTGATAGACAAAGTGCGTCCAGCCGTTCTTTTTCTCTTCTCGCTCAAAGCGTTTGGTCAACCTCATCCCATTGAATTTGTCGAAGTTTGGCAATTTGATGTTGCTCTGGAAGAGTTGTTTGTAGAACCCTGGGGATTTTTGTCGACACTCAGAGCTTGGGCAACGGACGAGCAGTGTGTACTCGATCGACTCACCTGAGAAGTACTTTTTGCGATTTGTGCTGGCCTGGATCGTGAGCCCTTTGCTGGTCTCTGTATACGGAACGACCCACCCGCCGCCCCATTGGACTCTTGGGAATTGGGCGAGCAGATCGTTCTTTTCGCGAGCGAGGGTCTCGCCAGTGCTGACGACGATCGGCAGTGTTCGCGAACTCATCGAGAAGAACGCGCCACCAAAGCGTTGCCCACGTGAGCGCTCGACGATATTTTTCATCTTCTGCTCTGTACGTAATGTCAGCCCTTGCTTCATCTCCCAGCGTCTTGAGAGGACGTGGTAGGTCGGAAATCCAGTCGACAGTCTGAACGTCCAGACATCGACAGGTCGTTGGTTTTGCTTATCTGGAGCTTGATCGTGATAGAGGTAGAGTTTGCGAGCTTGGATGGTGTAGTCAAAGTTCGTCGACGCAGGATTCATCCTGACATTGGCCGCGAGCGCCTTTGTCGTTTGCGTGTATGACTTATTGTTGTCATCGACAAACGCCATCTTGAGGGCTGGGAGTGCTGTCCGACCACCTTTAAAGGTGAAGTAAAAGTGGACCGCGCCACGTCCTGAGATCGTCTCGTCAGGCATCATCCACTGTGTATGTGCGAGCTTGAGTTTACTTGTTAGGTTCGCGTCTTTGATCGCCTTGCGCAGCGTCCTTCTGAGGAAGGTGTCAGCCTGCAAGATGAAGCCGCGTCCTTGCAAACCAACATGCCAGTAGGGTTTCTTGCCATCGATCGTGATGACTTCGCTTACAAGTTTCCACTTACCACGACAGCCAGCGGCGGCTTTGACGTTTAGCTGTACTGGCGCGATCGTGAAGGGGCGCACACTCAGCAGCGCGACACGTGCTGGTCGGATGTTGATATATCGTGCGGCTTTGCGACTTGAGAACTTGTGCTTGTTTATCAACCAATTGCGAATCTGAGTCTGCGCTGCGCTTTGGTCGATGACTTCAGCAACAGGGAGAGATACGTTGATTGCAGGGGTTTGGAGTTTTCCGCTCTTGAGTGGAGCGAAGCGATAGCGAAAGCGGATCTCGACTTGTTGACCACTTGTGCTGATCTGTGGTGTGACGATGCGGTTGGATGTCCACAACCCCTCACTCGAAGAGACTTGTGTTTTTTTGCGAAGATACTGAATGATCGAGTTCGTGTTGACGTTTTGGTAGTCACACAAACTCGTGGGGCAGCGGATCAACGCTGTCGCGCGCAAGTCTTCGCCTTCTTTGAGTTGTGTTTTGTTCAGCACCATCTTTGTTTGAACTTGCGGTGCAGAGGAGGCCGCGGCCATTTGGAAGGAGAGCGTGTTGCTCTGAAGCCCTCTGTATTGGATGGGGCCGTAGCGCAACACACCACCTGTACGCTTGGGGAGCAAGCGGAGCCTGTAAATCTCGTGGCTCAATTCACCTCTTGGAAATCCCATCGAGTCGCGCAATTGTTCGCGAAAACCGACGATGCGCTTGCGTTTTTGCAGGCGCATGTCGTTGGATGAGCCAATGTGGCGGGAGAGAGAACTAAAAAAGCCAAAGGGGGCTTGGACGCGGAAGAAGTAAACGTACACAGTGACCGCTTTACCCGGCTGGTATGTGGACGTTTGGGAGAAGAGCTGGATCGCACCCTGTTGGGCGTGAGCTTGTTGACTCGTCCATATGCCCGAGAGCATAAATGCACCGAACAACAAGGCGAGGCTCCACCTGCGCAGGGGAAGATGATGAAGGATATCTGACGACATCTTTGTCCTCTCTTATGTATAGACGCGAACACCTCGTCTGTCTGGCCTACTAACCTCGTTTGCCTGAGACAGATTTGGGTTTTTGTTTTTTGAGTAATTTACGCAAGAATTTGTTTCGGTCTTCTTGCATACGACGCAGTCGGTTGCGGATCTGTTGTCTTTTGGACAACTGCTTTTGTTGTTTCTTTTGCTTGCGTTGTTGTCGCTGCTGATTCTTGCGACCGCGCTGTGGTGGGCGACGGAAGATATACAAGATCGCAGGACGGAAGGGCACTTCCATCTTATCTGGCTGCTTGTTGGTCGGCATCGGTGGCAACAGCTGCGCGGATAAGGGTCGTTTCCCTGTGAGTGGATCGAGCCAGATATAGCGGTGCTTTTTGAGTGGGAAGTTGCGTTTGACCTCTAATTGGCGCCGTACCGTCGCGCGGGACCACAACACCAAGTGATGTTGCTTGTTCTTGCCCTTGGGGTTGAACGGTGTCTCCGCACCAAATGCTTGATACGATTTGACCTTTACGGATTTAAGCATGGGCGCCATCTGTGTCCAGTCAAACGTCTGGAAGAACGCTCTCATCATCGCCGGGACGCGCTCCGAGGCGGCAGGCTTCCACTTTGTCTGCTTCTTCGGGTCGAGCGGACGGAGAGCTGCTGTGATTGGGCGCCCTGCGTGGGAGAATCCAAACAGGTGTGATTGCCATAAGAAACGCGCCCATCGAAGCAACTGTCTGTTTTTGGCAGCGCCTTTCTTGGTTTTCTTCTTGGTGATGAAGGTGAAATCTTTCTCCAACATCGGTTGCCACGTCAAGATGACAGGCTTTTTGAAGGCGTACAGTTTGAAGTTCTTCAGCGCTGGGAGCAAACTCTTGACGTCAAACCACAACATGTCGAACGCAGGGGCGATCTGTTTGAGCTCCTTCTCCGAACGTGGCGCACCCATCAACGCGCCAAGCATGGGCGGTGGAGTCAAGACTCGCCGTCCTTTTCGTGGATTCTTACTCGGAGCAGGGAGAGGATAACGTAGACGATACCACATGGTGAAGACCTGCTTCATCCACGCCATCGGAGCACCTTTTTTCGGCAACTTCCCGCGTTTACGTAAGTCGACAAACCACAGCAGGGGGTAGGCTGTGCCGAAGCGATCGAGGAGATACTTCAAGCGGGCCATCTGCTCTTTTTTGGAGACACCCTTCCAATGTGCCGGATCGATTCCGAGTGAGATCTGGAAGCCCTTCTCGTGAAGCGCTGACAGTCGCTTCTCGATCATGGAGAGGACCAGCTCTGCGGCGTTGGACCAGAGTGGACGAGAGGCTTTGAAGGGGCGTTTGTCGGCTGCGTTCTTCCAAGGGATAAGGGGCAGATCGATGTGCAAGACGCTCGCGCCGATATATCGGTTTTGGAGCGCTGCCAGTGTTTGCTCGAAGGCCTTGTGAGACCACGTCGGCGAGAGCAAACCTGGGACGGGTTTGGCGAAGAAGAAGAAGGGGCGGTTTTTACTGATAAAGTGCTTCCTCGTGCGAGGATGGACGCCTATCGGACCCGGCAGTTTTGAGGGCACAACCTTGAGCTTTCCGGGGAACTTCCAGATCCCGTCGAGGCGTTTGTTTTTGCGCAAAATATAGAAGCTCCAGATCCCCTGTACATCAGGACGGAAGCGAGCTTCGTAGCCTTTGGGACCACGTAGCAAGCTGAGGATCTGTTTGGGTCCTTTGGGGGGTTGGACCATCAACTGCCAGCCTCTCGCACGCCAAGGGCTGTCCTTCTCCATCTTGAGGAGCTTTTGTGGGATACGCACAAGGTATGGCTTGTGAAGGGGATGATCTTGCACCATCACCTTCGCGACGTGGGCTTCCTTTTTAGGCGCGGTCAGGGCCAATGAAGTGACCTGATGAAGCTGTTTCTTCTTGAGATACGTACCAGTGAGCGCGTTGTACCACACAAAATCCAGATCCCATCGGCTATCTCGCCAGCGAATCATAGGCGCGTTCTTGAACTTACTCGACGGCGCGAGGAACAGCGTTGTCAGACCGTTACTCGCGAGGAATCCGCGCATTCCAACATCTTTGAACTTCACCTTGGGGGCTGTCGGTTTGGAGGATGGCTGGCTCGCGGGTCCTTTTGTGCCCGGTTTGGACGTGGGGCGAGATGAAGGTGTTGTCTGCTGTTTCTCTGCCTTCAGCAACGCGCGGTAGCGTTTGAGGACTTGTTGAAACACCTTCTTACGGAGCTTTTGGTCTTTGATACGCAATGCCTTGGAGAGATTGCGTTGTAGGTATTGCTTGGCCTTGCTCTGTTTGTTTTGGAACATCGGCTTGGCAGACGAGCCGGGAGGGGCGTTGTCTGGCACTCTCACGCGCACCATGTCAGGCTTGATGAAACCTGAGAAACGAATGGAGTCGAGGAACTGGCTCCATCGGTGACGTACGATCGCGTAGTGCAAGAAGGCGTTGGATAACCATGTGTTCTTCGGTGTGGCACTTCTCTTCGCGGGCTTCTTTTGGCCTTTTTGGGGAGCGCTTCCCTTTTGACCCGCTTTGGACGGAGACGGTTTTCCTGCTTTCTTCGAAGAGGTCGCAGTTTTTTGGCCTTTTGCCTTCTTCTTATGGGCTTTTTGGGGGTGAAGAGGGAGTTTTTCTTGCTCTTGCGCTTTGCGCAACCATGTCTCGATGGTCTTGGACTCATCGGTGTTGAGGAGGCGTTTGAGCTGCAATGTCGAGGCAACACCGCTCATATAAAGCTGCCACCACAAGCGCATCAGACCTTTTTGCGAGACGCCTTTGGGCAACGCAATATCAGCGATCCACGGGTGAGTCAGACGTTTTTGCAGTGAGCGTCCAAGAGCTAGCGGGTGGATGGTGTGTTGCAAAAAGCGAAGACGTGGTGGCAGAGGCTTCTTTTTGGCTGCCTTTTTCGCATCCTTCGCGGTTTTCTTGGTCTTGGATGTGGTTTGTTTTGCCTTTTTAGGAGCCTGTGCGAGCTTCTTTTTCGCCGAGATGATCGTGTACTGTGTCTGCCACTTGTCTTTGATCTGTTGCACGGCGATGGGTTGGCTGTAGGGATCTTCTTTGAGCAGGACATCGACAGCCGTGTCGAGTGTCTTTGCGGGCATGTCCTTAATGGACCAGATCTGGTCGACGTGACCGAAGCGTGCGATGATATACCGCAGCGCCTGACGCAGTGAGGCGGCGGGGAAGGCTTTGTTCGTCTGTAACTTGTAGACAAATGCCCATCGGTCTGTGGGATTTCTGCGCAAGGCTTTTAGACGTCCCTGAAGGGCCTTGATGTAGGCCTCGTTGGGGGTGGGATAGCCTTGTTTCCAGTCGAAGATCTTATCGAGTGGGAAGTCCACATGGAGCGCTGTTGGCGCAAAGGAGCGCAGCAACTTGGCGTGACGTGCGAAGTCCTTTGGTTTGACTTTGGGGCCGAATAATCCTGGCACTGCCAATCCATTCCAGCGCAGGATTTTCTCGTCACGGACGATCTTTTTGGGCTCTTTTTTCTTGGGTTTCTTTTGGGCTTGTTTGCCTTTGGCAGCCTTTTTGTTTTTCTTTTTGAGTTTGAGTTTGTCCTGTTTTTTCTTCCAGGCGAGCCGGATGTGGTTGTTGTGGGCGATCACAAGGTGTCCGGCGCGTGCGGAAGGGAGGACCTTGAAGAGACCTGCATCGCGCAGTTGGCTGTCGACCTTGGTCTTCTCTTTGCTGCCTGCGAGTGTCGTCGCGATCGTACGAAGGGAGTATTTCCACTTACCGCTACGTGTTGGGACAAAGCGGATCTGCCAGCGGTCGCCACCGATGGGGTAACCCCAGACATGCTGGATCTCGTTGGAGGCTTTGTGGGTGAAGGTCGCCTTCAGTGCGATCTGTTTGAGTGGTTGTTTGTACTCTTTCGCGGCGGTGAGTGTGAGGAGCTTTGGCTCATAGCGAAAGACCCTTGTGCGATTGAGTTCTTGTCGCTTGCGATCGCGTTGTCGCAGCAACATGGAGAGCAGATCTTTGTTTTTGTCCGCGTCTGGATCGACCTTCTTGAGTTCGTTCTTGGCGATACTCGCAGCGCTTTGAAAGTGAAAATAGCTCGACTCAAGTTGTTTCTTTTTGGCGTACAAGACACCGAGGTTGTAGTGCGCTTTGTGGCGAAGCGCGGCGCTCCCTTTATCGAGCACATTTTTCAGGTAGCGTTCGGCTTTGTCAAAGTTTTTTTGTCGACTTTGATCTTTGGCCGCCTGGTTTTGTGCGATCGCGAGATAGGTCGCACCGATATTGTACATCAGTTCGAGCTGGTCGGGATGTTTACTTTGTAACTTGAGGAAGGACTTGAGCGCGAGTGGGTGTTTTTTCTCGCGGAACAAGCGCAAGCCTTGTTCGTATTGTTGGTAGACTTGGCTCTCTGCACCCTTTTGAAGAGAGAGTTCTTGGCAACCTGACGCGAGGAGCCAACAAAAAGCACACAGTAAGAGCAGTAATGGACGCGTATTCATCAGGACTCCCTCCTTTCTCGGAAGGCAAATTCAAACAACAACAAGATCAACCCGATGCTCACAAAGAAGGAGAAGCGGGACTCCCGTAGGATCTGTCGTTGGGCTTTGTGTGTTTTGGCTTGCAGACTTTGTTTGGCGTGTTGGTACAACGCGCGAATATCGCGGTGTGTGACCTCTGCCTGTCTGTAAATGGCGCTGGTTTTCTTGCTGATCTTCTGCAACAATTTTTTGTTGAGTCGCGTGATGATCGAGCGCGTATCTTTGGGTTCACCGGGCAGCGGAGGTGGCAACTGACTCGCCGGAATCGTCACTGTTTTGTCCGAACCAAGTCCAAGCGTGTAGACCCTGATACCTTTCTTCTTCGCGGCCTCAGCGGCTTTGAGTGTATCTTTCTCGTGGTCATCACCATCTGTGATCATGATCAGCGCGCGTGAGTTGTACCCACTTGTACTAAACATCGGGATGGCCCGTTTGATCGTGCTCGCGAGGGCTGTTCCGCCGTAGGGGATCAAGCGTGGGGAGAAGGAATCGAGCCACACAGCGCAGGTGTTGTAATCTGTGCTCAAGGGACAGAGCATCACAGGCTGTCCTGCAAATGCGAGAATCCCGATGCGTTCTCCTGCGAGCAGCTCCATCAAGTAGCGTACTTTTTTGCGGGCGAGGGCGAGACGTCGTTGCATACGACCTCGTAGCGCGGTTGGCATATCTTTGGCGAGCATACTCTCCGAGACGTCGACGGCGACGACAACGTCGATACCTTTTCTCTTGAGAATACGCACGTGGGTTCCCCACTGTGGACCGGCGAGGCCGACAAACAAGAACAGCCACGCGAGCGTGAGCAAAAAACCTTTGAAGCGTCTTCGCTCTGGGCTCTTGTTACTCGCGAGTTGTGGTGCGAGACGAGGGGAGATGATGCTGTAGAGTTTCTTGATTTGAAGCTGTCTGTACTGGCTGATCAAGATCGCGATACCTGGTACAAGCCATAACAGCGACAACACCCAATCGCGCTCGAAGGTGATGTCTGGTGCGAGTGACTGGGCAGCCTGTCCGTGAAGTTCGAGCAGATAGCTCACCGGTGTCATCGCGAGGAGCAAAAAGGCCAACATCATCCATCCAGGAGAGAGGTGGCCTTCTTGGGGTTGTGTGTTGGACTGGGGCTCTTGTGTGGCCTTGCTCATGGTATCCTCCTGAACAACAATTCTCGTGACAAAAGCTCAAGGGCGAGGAGTCCTAACATCGGGAGCAAGAACCACAGGTAGAGTTCTTTGATGTCGTCCCACTTGTGCACCTTGAAGCGGTTGGGTTCGAGTTTGTTGATCTCTTTGTATACGTTGCGCAGGGCGTCTTTGCTCTCTGCCGAGAAGAATTGACCCTTGGTCACACGTGCGATGGCTTGCATCAGGTCTTTATCGTATGAATCGTTGGGGATACGCACGACGTTGTTGCGTCCCTGTCGCTTGATGCGGCGGAAAGTATATGGGCTGTTGCTGCCGATCCCGATGGTGTAGATCTTGATGTTGTAAAGGGCGGCTTCACGGGCTGCTTGCAGGACGTCTTCGCGTCCTTCTTCGCCTTCTTTGGCGGTGTGCTTTCCGTCTGTGAGCAAGATCATGATTTGGGAGCGTGGTTTTTTCGCACGCATCGCCTTGACAATCTCGGGGTCGAGTTTGGCTTGTGCGATGCGTTTGGTGGTATCTTTATCAAAGATGAAGGAGCAGCGTTTTGTGCGGATTTGTTGGAGGATGTAGTCCTTTGCGCGGGTCTTGGACCATTCGATGACATCCTCCGCGGTGATCCCGACAAGTCGCTTGAGGGCGTATTGGATCGCCTTCTGTAAATCTGTCGCCTGACCGACCATCCCGATCTCGACGAGCTGAAGCATGCTGTTGACGGCGTTGAGATCGTGTGTCAGTGGGGTGAGTGTTCGTGCGTTTGTCCCAAAGACGACGAGAGAGAGTCTATCTCCACGGCGTTCCTTGATGAACTTGCGTACGACACCTTTGACGACATCGAGTCGATCCCACGTGCCTTTTTTGGCTGTTCCGACCTGATAGGTTCCCTGAAAGGTCGTCTCTGTATAGACATCGGAGACGCGGTTTTTGCGAGGGTCCATATCGATGGTCTGCATACTGCCCGAGGTGTCGAGGGACATGACGATATCGACACCTGTCGATTCAAACCACTGTTTGCGCTCGACGGTTTGGGGGCGTGCCATGACGAGTAAACCACACGCGAGGGCAAGCCAACGTAGCAGAGGGGGGATGGTTGTGGCGGCTTTGACACGCCAACCGCGAGGGGCACCCTCAAACGAATGGAGTGTGGAGAAGAGGAGGCTGCTTTTGCGTCCAAGCCAACGACGAAAGATGAAGGCGATCAACAAAAGCAGCGGAAACAACAATAAAAATTGGGGGATTGCGAAACGAAATTGACTCATGATTCACCTTTGGCTTCGCGCTGCTGTTCTTCTACTTTTTTGAGCTCTTCAGCGGTTTGACGCGTACGGCGGACAATGCTGTGTAAGCGCTTTTCAAGCTCATCCATCTCATCGTCTGCTGGTTGACGGCCCGCAAATTTGACGCTGTCCATCCACTGCAACGACTTGCGAATGTCTCTGTAGATGTCTTGCTCAAGCATGTCGTGCTCTTTGGACCATTGGATGATCTCCTCTGTCGTGCTCTCCAACGCCGGGAAGGTATAGCGGCGTTCGAGATAGCCTCGAAAGATCTCGGAGAGCGCATAGTAGTGGACCTTGAACATCTGTTTTTTGAGCAGCTTTTGCTTGTTGAGCGCGTCGAACTCGACTTCAAACCATTCATGTGGGGGGAGCGCAGGGGCTGCATGTTGTTGTTGGTAACGTAGCAACATCGAACCACCCAGGCTGACAAGCAGCAGCGTGGCGAAGATGCTTATCCACAGCCACGGGAGCTGGTCCGCCGGGCGCTCTGGAAGCGTTGGAGGTTTCATGTCCCGCAAGGATGCGAGCAGCTGCTGTGGTTTCCCAAGTTCACTGACATCGACAGCGATACGAGCCACGACGATCTTTTTCCACTTGCCATCTTTGAGATAACGGATCACAAATCGCGGCGTGTGCAGTGGACCTGTAGAGACGGGAACGAGTGTAATCACCCACTCCTTGGTCTCGATCCCATCTTTGCTTTTGTGGAAGCGGATCTTGGGTGGTTTGTCCGCAGGCATCACAAAGGGACCGTTGAAGATCGGGTGGGCCGTAATCTTAGGGATTTGTAGCTTCACACCTTTGCGGTAGCGCAGGGTTAACTCGTATGTGAAGGTGTCCTTCTCGACACGAAGGACACCGCTCGACTGTTTGGGGAAGATGACATTGGGGGTCGCGACGACATCTTGTGTCATCGGTTTGAACGCGACGTTGGTCCTTCTCTGTTGCAGGGCAGGGGTGCCAAACAACGTGTAGAGATACAGGCCTCCTGTGGCCAGCCATACGATAGGACCGAACCATAAGAGACGAAGTCTTCCGAACTGTAAGGATAAGGAGAGCCAGCGTTCAAGGGGCCAGGTCAACAAAAACAAGAGACCCATCGCGAGGCCGCCGATCCATATGGAGAAGATCGCACCGAGCGAGAGCCCCATCAATACCACGATCAATAAACTGAGTATGGTCAATCCCATTGTTACTCACGCATCTTTCACTTTCAATGAAGTCTGTAAGGATAGAAGACGACCACATGAGACCATGTGGCTCCACTGTAAGCTGTCCACTCGTTAGCGACGACGTTCTCGACGTCTAAAGTATCGCATCAGCGGATCGGCACATGAACCCGTCGTCGAGATCTCGACTTCGTCAATCCCCGCCCTACGTAGGGTCTCTCGGGTCGATTGTTTCATGTGCAAGGCGCGTTTGTGGAAGTGCTCTCGGACGCGCTTGTCCGAGGTGTCAAACAGGCCGATTTGACCTGTCTCTGCGTCTTCTAGCTCGATCAGCCCGACGTTGGGGAGCGCCAATTCGAGTGGGTCGACGACATGCAGCGCGGTGATGTCGTGACGTTTGCTCGCCAATGTCAGAGCTCGTTCGTAATGGTCATCGATAAAGTCGGAGATCAAAAACAACACCGTCTTCTTGCGTAAAAGGTGTCCTGCGTAGTCAAGCGCGACAGTGAGATCGGTTCCTTTGTGTTCAGGCTCAAAGGTCAGGATCTCCTGGATCAGACGCCAGACGTGTCCGCGGCCTTTTTTGGGAGGGATAAAGCGCTCAACCTCAGTGGTAAACAGCATCATCCCGACCTTGTCGTTGTTACGACTCGCGAGATAGGCGAGGACCGCAGCGGTCTCTGCCATCAGCTCGGTCTTGGACTTGTGGTGTGAACCAAAGCGTCCGGAGCCTGACATATCGACCATCAAGAAGATCGTCAGCTCGCGTTCTTCTCTGTACTCCTTGACGAAGGGATGTCCCATACGAGCTGTGACTTTCCAGTCGATCGTGCGGACGTCATCGCCAGGGCGATACTCGCGGACCTCTTCAAACTCCATCCCACGTCCCTTGAAGGCGGAGGCATATTCGCCAGCCATCGCTTCGTTGACGAGGTAGGAGGTGGTCAGGTGAATGGATTTGATCTGTTGGAGAAGGTCTCGAGAGAGCATTATGGCACCTCGATTTGATCCAACAATTGATGAATGATGGTGTCTGTCTCGATGTCTTCGGCTTCAGCTTCGTAGGAGAGCAGAATACGATGACGCAAGACATCCAACGCGATCGACTTGACATCTTGTGGTGTCACGTAGGGACGACCATTCAAGAATGCGAGCGCGCGGGCACCCTGGTTGAGGAAGATGGTGGCCCGTGGAGAGGCACCAAATTGGATGTACCGACCGAGGTCGAGACCATACGCAGATGGATCACGTGTCGCGACGATCAAGTCGACGATATAGCCTGCGAGACGGTCTTCGAGGTGGATGTCTTTGAGCAGCGCGCGGGCTTCCAGGATCTCTTTGGGCGTGACGACAGGCTTGATCTCTTCGGGTTTCCCGAGAGCCATGCGCTTCATAATCTCTTTCTCTTCCTCTTTGGTGGGGTAAGAGACCTTGAGCTTGAGCATAAAGCGGTCGACTTGTGCTTCTGGGAGGGGATAGGTTCCTTCTTGCTCGATGGGGTTTTGGGTTGCCATGACCAGGAAGGGTTGTTCGAGGGGGAAACATTCACCACCGATGGTGACCTGTCTCTCTTGCATGGCTTCGAGCAACGCGGATTGGACTTTGGAGGGCGCGCGGTTGATCTCGTCTGCGAGCACAATGTTGGAGAAGATAGGACCTTTTTTGATCGTAAATTCGCCAGATTGTGGCTGGTAGATCTCTGTCCCCAAGATATCAGAGGGCAGCATGTCTGGTGTAAATTGGATACGACTGAATCCCGTGTCGATGGCTTCGGAGAGACTCTTGACGAGGGTCGTCTTGGCCAGACCGGGGACACCTTCGACGAGGACGTGACCGTTGGCGAGCAAACCGACAAGCAAACGTTCGATCAATGCGCTCTGTCCAACGACAACAGTGCTGATCGCTTGCTTCAACTTGCGGATGAGCTGGCTCTTTTCTTCGATTTGATCCTGAACATTTTGCAGAGACTTACTTTCCGTCATGCTTCTTCCTTTTTCTAACAACATGGGACCGTACATCTACGTCGGACTTGACGCAGAATGGGGGCGATGATGAACCCTCTGACGCGAGTTCGTGGGACGCGTATTCATCTCCCCGGCCTGAACATGTGAATGTCGTCGTGTGTTGTCTACACACTGTGTGAACATTCGGCCAACACAGGACACCCGGATTGTTTTGTTGGGGTGTTGTCCATGCTGGCTTTTGGACGCTCAACATAACAACAATGTTGTCGTGTCTATTCCATCAATTTGTATTCTTTGACTAATACCCATCGACAAAAAGTCAAGGTGATTTTTTGGGCAAACCGTTGTAAAGGCCGGATGAGAAGCTTTTTGTGCAGATGTTGAGTGTGTAAGGGGAGAGGACTACTTGTTTCTGTATCGTCGGAAGCGATAGCGTTTTTGATAGCTGACGAGGGTGTTGGCGACCTTGCTCTTGCTGTCTCCGCGTTTGATCCCTCTACGAATCACATAGACGGCTGCGCGTGGGTAAAAGACAAATTTCTGTCGTCGGGAGCGCGAGAATCGCTGTTTGACAAAGCGAAACCATGGACGCGTTATACCTCTGACGGAGCGTCTCAGTTCCTGCGCGGCTTTGCGCTCGATGTTCCTCATCAAGCGGGGCAATTCATTTGTCATTCGACGTCTTCCACCGCGGTTGGTGTAAACTTTCACGTAGAGTTTGACCGGCAACTTGATTTTTCTTCTTCGGTATCGTCGTCGGGGTCGCGTTTTTCGTTTTCTTGGTGGAGCTTTTCTTGCGCGTTGAGGTGGTGGTCGTTGTGTGGTTTGTTTGGTTTTGACTTGCGACAGTAATTTTTGTAGTGGTGCAGCTTGCGGAAAGCGCTTGGTGAGTGCCTCGACGGGGAGTTGCTTCGTCAATTTGCCGAAGACTTTTTGACTCTCTTCAACGCGTCCTTGTTGGTACAGCTTTTGGGCGAGTTCGAGCTGCATGCCCTGATCGATGTGTGTTTGTGTTTGTTTGAGCCACGTTTTGTGCGCTGAGGCTTGTGGATGTTGTTTGAGCACCTCAAGGGCGTTGGCAGCCTTGAAAAATTGGTTGCCTTGAAGAGGTGTGAGGACGTTCTGTTTTTGGTCCTCGAAGCTCTGCGCTTTTCTGGGGGGGGGGTCTTCTCTGCGCTCGGATGTCGGAGGCTGAGAAGAGGGCATATAGTTGATCACCCAATACGCACCACCGCCACCAGCGCCCAAAAAGAAGAGCGCGACAAGGACGATCAGCAGTCCACTCCTTTTTGACGGCTCTTCTGGCTCGTCAACAAGCTCCGGCGAAACGGGAGGATGCAGTGGTCTCGTCTGTTCGGGATCCCTCTTCCCTGGCATGGGGGGGGCAACAGGCTGAATCGCCTGGAGACCGTCGGCTGAGGCTACCTGGACTTCGATTTGCGTTTTCTCATCGATCTCTTCGGTTGTGTGTCCGACTTGTGTTGCCTCGCCTGTGATGCTGGTGGCGTCTTCGTCTTGGTAGACAGCCTGTCCTGGTGGGTTGTATGAGGCGGTTGACATTTTTTGCTGGGGAGGCATCGCAAAGGGCGAACCAAGGGAGGCTGTGGCTGGGCCTTTGGGTTGTGTTGTCTGTGTGGGGGATGTTTGTGGTTGCGTGGGATTGGGCGAGGGGTTGTCGTGGAATGAGTTGTAGCTGCCCTGATAGAAGTGGTTATCTTGCATCACGCGGTAGCTGCCGCGGGCGAGGTTGAGGAGATCTTGTTGTGTCACAGGGGAGGGGCGGATTCCCTTCTTTTCGTTTGCGATCTCGTTGGGGAAGAGTTGCTGCATGGCATCGCCGAGCTGTCTCACGCCGTAGTAGCGGCCTTCTTCCTCCATAAATTCTTCGAGCGCGAGCCGGAACTCTCTCGCCGATTGGTAACGCTCTGAGGGGTTGCGTTGTAGGACTTTGAGCAAGATGTCTTCGAGCTTTTTTGGATAGCCTGGTTTGATACGACTCGGTGGTGGGATCGGTGTTGTCAGGAGCGCCTGGATGGTCTCCGCTTCGCTGCGTCGTTTAAACAGTCGTTTACCAGTGCTCATCTCGTAGAGCACAATTCCAAGCGCGAAGAGATCTGAACGCCCATCGATCGGCTGGGCTGAGAGGTGTTCTGGAGACATGTAGCTGAGACGACCTTTGAGGACACCGACCTCGGTCTCGTGCTCTTGTGATTTGGCCTTAGCGACACCGAAGTCGACGACTTTCAAGATCCCTTCGTAGGAGAGCATCAGGTTGTTGGGGCTGATGTCTCTGTGTACGAGATGGAGGGGCTGGTGATGGTCATCACTCGCAGTGTGGACGTGTTCTAGGCCTGCCGCGGCTTGGGCGAAAATGCCTGCGAGTAGGCCATAGGGCATATTCTCTTTGTAGCGGGATTGCGAGGCGAGTCGTTTGCGTACGTGTTTCAGGTTTTGTCCTGGAATGTACTCCATCGCCATATAGTAGATCCCCTCAAATTCGCTAATGTCGTAGATCTGGACGACATTGGGGTGATTGAGGTGGGCGGCGATGCGTGCCTCGTCGAGGAACATCGTGACAAAGTCTTGTTTTTGGCTGAAGAAGGGAAGGATGCATTTGATGACGACGGTCTTGCTAAACCCTGCGATCCCAGCTTGTTTGGCGAGAAAGAGTTCGGCCATGCCGCCTACCGCAAGTTTAGAGAGTAGACGATACTTACCAAACAGAATACCATTTTCCTCGAGTTGTTTGTCGAGTGGATTGATCATGGACCTTGCCTTTGTCCTCTCAAGCACTTTGTGGTGTGGGTGGCTTTTTGTGTGAGCCTTATCGATCGTGCGTGTACAAAACGATACGAAAAAAGTATCAAATGGTGTAGGGGGGGTCAAGGGGAGGGGGGAACAGAGGCGAGCACTGTGGATACCTATGATGTGACGGTCTTCTCGTATTTTTTGTGTGTTGTTTCGATGGGTGAAGGAGGAGCGAGCTGTCGCGTCTTGGTGGAGCTTGTCGGGGAGGTCTCGGGTCGATTATGACTCATCGCCAAAGAGACTCGTCACAGCGTCAATGATCTCCATGGTAGCCCAAGCCGTAATCAGGTTGGAGGTGACGGAGCTTTCGCCTGGGTCGCCTGGGTCTGCTGCGATCCAGCTAGAGCCCTCTTGTGATGGAAAACACTTGCGACAGTAGTAACCTTCTTTGGTTTTGTAGGCATTTTTGGGGAGGATCTCTTTTTGACACGACTTACACGTGAAGGTCGTGGGTTGCTTCTCGTCCTTTGCGTTGTTGTCTTGTGTTTGGGTTTTTGTTTGTCGTTGTGGTGGAGGAGAGGTTGTTTCGGGGGTGGTGTCGAGATCTCTGAATTGTCTTCTGTATCGACGTTGTAATTTTTTGACCTCACCTGCATCAAACCATAGACCGTGACAGTGTCCACATGCATCGACTTCGATGCCGAGGACATCGATGAGATACATGCGTTTCTGGCAGCCTGGACAGACGATGCCAATGGGCGCCTGACAATGCTCGCATGTTGTGCTGCCGGGGCTGCTGTTTTTTTGGCATTTGTTGCAGGGCATAGGTAACTTAAAGCTGCTGCTGAGGTTGAGGAGCGCTTGATCCGCCCCGATCGCGGCCTCTGCTTCGTCTTTGTCGAAGAAGATACCCTTACAGTCGAGACACTCATCGATACGAATGTCTTGTGCTTTGTGCTTTTGTTGCAGAGACAGTTTGTCGTCGATCTGACGTTCTCTCATCGGGCTGTTATCGCGTGGGCACATTCGGCTCATGGGTGGCTCCTTTGACTCTATAAGGATGATGGCTGCTCGGGCGACTTTTGTACACATGAACAGGTATCAGGCTAGCCGCTCTTGATCTTTGCTGCAAGCAAAACTTCGCATTTGGTTGCGTTTGCACGTAAAATGAGGCATTCTAGGTCCGATTGCATCTCACCTGTTGGTGCTCTTGTGTTCTCTTTTGTGTGTAAAATTAGAGAGATGAGGGATGTGGTGGATGTGGAAGATACATGGTAAGCATCTTTGTTTCAGGTCTGATGAGGTAAATAGATGATCAGATGGATAGTTCGTAGTGTTTTGATGCTTTTGGTTTTGGCGACGTTGGGGGCGACTGCTTGCTCTCCTGCGAAGCTGGATGTCGTGTTATATTACCCCTCTGGGGATGATGGCAGCGAGATCTACCAAAAGATCGCCAAATTCGAAGTGCGCTTTGCAGGTCAGGCGTTGGATGATCCATCTGGTGCCAAGACTGAGATCTCCGCGGATACGAATGGACTGGCTTTAAACGATATCGCGTGCAAAAAAGAAGAGAGCAATTTGCCCTTTGATCTGCGCGTTGTTGGTTTTGATGAGAACGATAATATCGTGGGTTCAGGTCGACAGGTGATCTATCAATTGTGTGGGAAGCCCCGCAACATCTATCTCTTCTTCAGCCCACTGGAACAATTTTCGACGTTGTCTCGCTTTAGACCCGAGTCCAATGTTACAGAGCCCGGTCGCATGGAACGTATCCGTGCTGGACATCGTATCACCTATCTGCCCGACGGTCGTTTGTTGATCACGGGAGGAGCGATTATCGATGGTCCCGGCAACTTCTCCGAAACGACCAATCATACCGAGATCTTTGATCCTGAGACGGGCTTATTCGAAGATGGCCCCAAGATGAAAAACGCGCGGGCATTTCACACCGCCACACTTGTGGGGAGTCGCATCTTTATCGCGGGTGGCTTGGATGTGCAGGATGGCAATGTCGTCTCTGTCGGGAGCGTTGAGGTCTTTGAGGTAAATGAGAAGAATGAGCTTGTCGCAAGCGAAAAGACCGCGACTCTCTCCGAGCCACGTGCATTCCACACGGCCATTGTGACGCCCAACCAGGGCTATGTCTTCTTGTATGGTGGTGTCAATTGGGATGCTGGCAAGCCTACGATCAATACACAGTGGGAGCTCTTTGAAGCGGACGGGACTGATATCGGCAAAGGACAAATCAAAGAGGCCGACCGTCGCGCATGGCACGGCGCTGTCCGGCTCGTTGATGGTAAGATCTTGGTTGCGGGAGGAGCGACCCTTGAAAGCGACAAGTGGAAGGCGCTCAACAGCACACTCTTCCTTGAGTTCTCCGATGACGACAGCACCATAAAGGTCTCCTCTGGAGATGCGATGAAGGTTGCACGTGTCGCTCCGGCGATGATTCGTCTGAATGATGATGCTGGTGCGAGGGTACTGATCAGTGGCGGGATGGAGACCAAAGAGACGTCTATCTTTGAACCTTCAAAAGTGCATAACACGATGGAGGTGCGCGCTGCGACTGGGAAATTTGAAGAGACATTGACGATGAAGTCTGCGCGTGTGTTCCATTCGATTAACCAGCTTGAGGATGGACGTGTCATGCTCTTTGGTGGTTTTGATGGAACGACTATGGCTAGCGGCGCAGAGGTTTTCCTCGTTGGTTCGAGCAGCGAAGGTTTGAAAAAAGATTCTGTATCAATTGCACAACGCCGCGATCGTTTCTATCATTCGGCGATGGTGCTGAACAACGGTTCTCTTCTTGTCCTTGGAGGTGTGGCTGTTGACGAGAAAGGGAAGTACATCACACTCTATCGAGGTGAGATCTTCAATCCTCGCCCACCACCGACTGAATAGATTGTTTGTTTGACCCATTTTTGATTGCCCCTGGCGCCTCTCGATGGCGCTTTTCTTTTATGTTTTCCAAAGCTTTTTTTGTGTGAGGTTCTCAATATGCCCAGCGCACCCAATCGAGATCTGGATACATTTCCAAATCCCAAGCCCGAACGTGATTACGAAATCCAATTTGAATGTCCTGAGTTTACTTGTGTTTGTCCCAAAACTGGGCAGCCTGACTTTGCGACAATTTACATCACATATACCCCCGATGACCTCTGTGTCGAGCTAAAGTCCCTCAAGCTGTATCTTTGGTCTTTCCGCGATGAAGGTTCCTTCCATGAGGCTGTGACCAATCGCATCCTCGACGATCTCGTCGCGAAAATCTCACCCCGACGTATGACCGTTGTTGGGGACTTTTATGTACGTGGTGGCATCAAAACGATTATCACCGCGACATACGAAAAATAAGCGCTGCGCTCTTCGGGATCGTGAGGGGAATCATTTATGATTGCTCCAGGGGCAGTTGCACTTGTGTCTTCGCAAAATGCACCCGAATACACGACTGTAATCCCTCATGAGCATACGTATGTCGCAAGCGACATCCTCCAATCGCTCAATTGCTCGGACAACATATGCGGTTGTCATTTGCTTCATTCACTTTGCAACGACCCCTTCAACAAACCTCTCCATCCCCCTGGCCTCCG
>MDTC01174909.1_pt1 | contig 45159 bp, 39 predicted proteins | sample 811181 | NCBI WGS metagenome assembly MDTC01 (sample SAMN05326644, study PRJNA326480) | marine metagenome | isolation source: seawater | place: Pacific Ocean: North | collected 2011 | reverse complement strand
CCGCGGGCGGTACCGCCATCGTCGCACCGCGGCGCGCTCGAGGGAAAGCGCCCCGACGATTGGAGGTCAAATTCGCCGACCATTCAAACACCGACAAGGAAGGACACGGTGGCAAAACGAGCGGCTCTCGCACGGCTCGCCCACCTGGTTCGCCGGCAAGGGCAAGAGCTTCGCGACCGTGGACGACCACCACCACGGCGCCGAGCACCTCTCGGTCTGGCTCCCCCAGCCCGAGGGCGTACAGCAGCGCCTGGTCGCCGAGGATCCGAGCGCCTACTTCCGCCCCCCGTACGTGGGTCACCGCGGCTGGGTGGCGGTCGTGCTCGACAACGATCCCGACTGGAGCCGGGTCGAGCAGCACGTGCGCGACGCGTATCTGCACGTGGCCGGAAAGCGGCTTCGGGAGCGGATGTTGGCGGAGGACCTCTGAGTCACTCCGGGAGACGCGTCATCGCCTCCACCCGCGCCCGCAGCTGGTCCTCGAACGTCCCCTCCGCCCGCGCTGGCCAGGCTTCCGCCAGCTGGGCGATCTCCCGTCCGAACCGTGCGTGCTCGGTCTCGCTGCGACCGCGCTCGACCTCCACGGCGCGGTCCATCGCGATGAGGCGCACGGCCACCACCTCGGCGTCCGGGACGATGATCAGGTACTGGCCGAGATAGCCCTGGGCCTCGTGGTAGGCGGTCGGACCGGGCCCCACGGAGAAGAAGCGAAAGGGATCCTGCCGGTCGAACGCCGCCATCTGCTCGATGGGCGCGCCGTGCACGACCAGGGCGGCGTACGCGTCGAGGAAGCTGTCGAACTGCTGGCCCTCGACCGCGGCGAGTGCGTCGCACAGCGCCGGGTCGAGGTCGGCTTCCCGGGCCGTGGTGACCGAGTCCCCGGTGACGCCGATCCGGTCCGGTCCGTACGTCCACCACAGGCGCCCGTGGAAGCCGCCCCCGGCCGGTCGATCGACCATCGCGTGCAGGGTCTCCTCGCGGACGAGGCGCTCACCGGTCGGCGTCACGCCGCCCGCGAGCACCAGCTGGCCGATCGCGAGCAGATCGCGGGGCCGGTAGCGGAGCTCGCCTGCCGCGCGCTCGAAGCCGTCCGCGAACCGATCGACCTGGGCGTGCCGGATGCCGAGCGGTCGGTGAAGGTGGGCCTGCATCCAGGCGAACAGGCCATCCTCCGGCGCTTCGGCGCGCGCGAGCGCCCGGGCCACGACGATGCCCAGCACGTCCACCCCGGTGTTGTTGTAGACGAAGCGTCCGCGAGCGCTGCCGTCGACGCGCATCGCGCGCAGGGCAGGGAGCAGCTCGGCGTCCACGGGTACGCGCGCGGTGGGCAGCCCAGAGGTGTGCGTCAGCAGCTCGTCCACGGTGATGGTGGCGACGTCCGGATCCAGCCCATCGACCAGCTCGCCGAGGGTGGTGTCGAGGCCGAGCACGCCGCGCTCGACCAGCATCATGACCGCGAGCCCCACAACCGACTTGGACACGCTCATCACGTAGAGCGGCGTCTCGGCGTCGGTCTCCCAGTAGCGCTCGACGAGCAGCTCACCCCGCTGGGACACCAGCAGGGCGGAAGACCGCGAGGCCTCGGCCCGCGCGACCAGCGCGTCGAGCCCGGAGGAGGGCAGGGGCGTGGCGGTTGGGGGGCGCGCGCTGTCCGGCTCCGCGGCCACGATCGGCTCGATCGTGGAGTGGCTCGGGCACGCGGCCAGCAGGGCGAGCAGGCAGGCGAGGGTGGTCGCGCGGGTGGGGAGTGGCATCGGGTCTCCAGCCCACATCATGCCGATCGGGCGGTCCCGCCGTGTGGCAGGGCGGGAGGGGGCCGGGGCGATGCTGCTTCCACCCCGCCGGGCTCATCCTCACGGCGCCAGATGCGGAACAGCGGCCTTCCAGGCGATGTCGACCCGCCGCATGACCCCATCGGAACCGAACACGAACCACACCCAGCTCGACCCGAGGTCGTACTGGAGCGAGCTGCTCCTTCGCTGGGTGTGACGGAGGGGAGGGCCGAGCCTCTCCTGCACAACCTCGGCGGTCCAGCCCGGCTGTGCGTCGTACGGCAACAACCCGGCGTATGGCGCCCAGTCTCCCGTCGGCGAGGTGTACAGGGTGACCGACGTGAGGTGCTCCAGGTCGCACTCCAGCGCGACGCCGGCGTCCGCGAAGAAGTCGACTCGGGAGTCCTCCATGGTCGTGGTCTCTCGACGACTGTGGAGCTGGAGGGTCGCCAATAGGCGTTGGACTGCGTCTCCGTTGGACGCACCGCCGAGAGCGGCCAGGAGCTCGTCCAACATCACTCCACCCACGTGTAGACGCCGAGGTCTTTTGAACTGGCGCAGCGCGTCGATAGCATCTTCCACTTCGTCGAGGTCCAGGCCGTCCTGGATCGCCAGCCTGCGGAAGTCGTCGGCGTCCGCTTCGAAGGCGGCTCTCAGGTCTGAGGCGTCCATGGTGTTCGTGTTCTCCGCCGCCTGGCGCGAGCAAATCGGCCAGGAGTGAGCCACGCGGTCAGCTTCTGCAGGTCGCCTGCGTACGCTGCCGTGACTGGGGGCGTCATGCCACACTCGAACCAGGACCCGGCCGCGCCAGGCGTGCATGACGGCGTGGCACCGGCCCTCCCGAACGCCGACTATCTCGTACTGTACGCCAACGACGCCGAACGGGATGCGCTGCGGACGGCGGCGGCCGAGCTGAAGCTGGGCTGGCGGACCATCCGCTCGCCAGCGACCCAGCGCTCCTACCGGGACCTCGGCACCGTGGGGTACTCGCAGGTGCTGGCGACGCGCACGGCCATGGGACCGCACTTTCACGCGGGCTCCAGCGCCACCGCGCTCACCTGCATGGCTGAGACCGGTGCCAGCACGGTGGTGCTGGTCGGCATGGCGTACGGGGTGGATCGCGCCCGTCAGTCCGGAGGGGACGTGATCGTCGCCACCCACCTGGTCACCTATGACGACCGAGACGTCGTCAGCGTCGACGGGCGCCCGCGGGTCACCTACCCCCGGCTGGCGACGCAGCGCCATCCCGCCCGGGAGGCAGCGGTCGAGCTGCTGCGGCGAGCGAGCCCGCCTCCGGAGGACGTCGATGCGGCCGTGCTGAAGGGCCAGGCCTGCCTCAACGCGGCCCGCGTCTTCCTCCGAGCGTTACGCTTCGAGGGTGAACTCGGAGTCGCCGATGACTGATCCGCGCACGTTCCTGTTTCCAGACGCCCCGGAGGAGCGGCCCCATCCCGCCGTTCAGTACTGGACGGACGCGCTCGAAGGCGAGGTCGTGGACTCCATCGAGGTGGACGTCCGTCAGCCGCAGGCGGGCCTGGGGGTCGGACCGGCCCGGATCGCCGTCATCGGACGGCGGCACGATGGCACTACGCCCGCGCCGCCCTCCTACGTCGAGTGGGAGCTGGAGCTGCACGACGGCCTCGTCCGCCTGGGGGCGCGCGCGGTCGATCCCCAGGTCGAGGCCCTCCGGTACGGGCTCGTCTTCCGTGAGCGATTCAAGCCCATCGAGCGTCGCTATGGCGACGGCTACTTCAACACCGTCCTGCTCCAGGTGCTCGCGGAGACCGGCCTTGCCCAGGAGAGTCCCATCGCCGACGTGCTCGCCTCCGTGCATCGCGGCGGTCAGGTGCACCCGTCGGAGCACGCCCGAGACTGTGCGCTGCGGATCCGCACCACCCTTCAGCGCGTCTCCATCGAGCTCGTGAGCGCGCTCTCCTACTCCAAGGACGAGGCGCTCGCGGTAGTGGCCGCGGCCCGCGCCTCGTTCCTGGACCAGCGCTTCTCCGTGAGCGCCCGTCGGGCCATGGGGTGGGGCTGAGGGAACACCCGTGAGCGCCCAGACCCAGTGACACAGGCGCATCACCCGCCTACCCGAGCCCCCGCCCACCGTCCGGATCCCACAGCTCCGCAGCGGCCTCTCGCTCGGGGCAAGGGTCCATGCCCCAGTGCCAGTCCGCCCGCAGGAAGTCCGCCACGACCCTCCGCTCCTCGGCCGAGAACGTGGTGACCCGAGCCCGGACCGCGTCGCGGTAGCGCGAGGGCTGAAGCAGCGTCGTCACCAGGTGGAAGTCCAGGTTGACCTCGGTCCCTGGGCCCAGCGCGTGGCACATCGCCGCCGGCAGGAAGTAGCGGAAGGCCGCAGGCGTCATGAACGAGAACGCCGCGGACTGGTCGTCCAGGAACCACGGCGCGAGCGCCTGCCAGCGCGTGTCCCGCAGCTCGATGGCGTAGCTCGAAGGCTCCTCGTCCCCTGCGCTCATCAGCGGTCCGACCGGGTACGGCGTGTCCGCGAATGCCCGCTCGATCGCCTGGAACAGGCCTTCGTCCAGGCTGGTGTCGGCCGGGGCGCGGACGTAGCTGCGCGCTTCTTCTCGCAGGGCGTCCGCGGCGCGGGCCGTCTCGGGGTGGTCCGACCAGCACCAGGCGATCGACTGGGAGGTCCCGTAGGCGTAGATGGTCCCCGCGAACAGCGGTGAAGTCAGGATGTAGCCCAGAAACTCGGAGATGGCCTCGCGCTGGGCAGGGCTGCACCGCTCCCGGAGGTTCTGGGCGTCGTCGTAGTCGGTGCGGCCCTCGCGAACCGCGCAGGGGTTGGGCCGCAGCCAGTACGTGGTCGAGTGGACCAGGTCGCGGGTCTGCAGGTCGTCGGGGTGGTCCCACGGGGCGTCCAGCGCCGCAAGCAGGTGGGTGCGCCAGTACCAGCGCTCGGCTGCGGGCGTGAGGTGCTGGGCGTCTACGGCGTGCTCCATCAGGGCGACCGGGGTGGGGTCGGCCATCAGCGCCAGGAGCGCGGGCTCGAGGGAGCGGTAGAACCCGTCGTGGCGCTTGTCGGCGCGGATCACCGGCGGGGGAGGGGGATGGGAGTCGTCGGCGAAGGCGGCGCGAATGGCGTCGGCGACGCTCGCCCTGCGGTGGGCATCGGTTGAAGGGCTCATGGGTGTACCCGCGCTGGGAGACCAGCGTAGTCCGCGGGCGTCGTCACCAGTGCTCGAACGGGGGCACACAGGTCTCCAGCTTCGTGCTGGACCATGCCGGGGACTACTGCGGATCATGGACCGAGCAGGATTTTGATGCGAAGACCGTCGAGCTGTGCGGCTTCCCGGACGGCCCGGCGTGGGGGCCGCACGACTTCTCGGTCACATGCGACAGCACCACTGCGCAGCTCGAGCTCGGCTACGTGGGAGGTCCGATCTTCCAGGCGCAGATCGTTCCACTGTACACCGGAGGCGCGCTCCTATCCTCCGACTATGTCGTCGCACACGGTCTGGACGTCCAGGTGGGAGGCACGGCGTTCACGCCACGCGCGTCCTTCTCCGGCAGCGTGCCCCTCGGGCAACACGACCGCGTTCCAGTGACCTGCGACAACTTCGAGAGCGAGGAGGTCACCTACGTGCTCGAAGTGCTCGAGACCCAGAACACGGTGTGGTGCTGGTTGTTCGGGCACGATCCCGAGGGCGTGAAGGACCTTTCCGCGTTCGACGAAGCCGGTCGGGAGTGGTTTGGAGAAGAGCGCTTCAGGTACTGCGACGTGGTCCGCCCCTGATCGCCGCTAGCACGCGTCGCCGAACGTCTTCGCGGCGACCTGCTCCCACTGCTCGCCCACGCGGAACTGGATCGTCGGGTCCATGGACCCGCAGGACTGCTCGACGAGGCCGCGAAACGCCGCCTGGGTCCTGCCATCCTTCTGGAAGCGGATCTCGAAGACGTCGCTCCTCCCGCCGTAGTCGGTCCGGACCGCCGTCGTTCCCGCCAGGGCCTGCCGCAGCCGGGGCAGCCCGCCCTGATCCAGGACCACCAGGGCCACGGTCGTGACGTCACTGCCGTAGGTGACGTCCTTGCCCTGAAGGCAGGCAAGGGTCCCGGGCGGCACATCGCGGGGGGTCACGAGCGTCGCGACCTGGCCCAGATCGGCGGACACGGTCACGTCCAGCTCGACGAAGCCCGGTGAGCACGTGCTGACCACGATGGCCTTGCGCGGCTCCTCCCACACGACCGAGCGACGGTCCGGGGAGAGGCGCACCGCACCTGATGGCGGGTGCTCCAGCTGAACGGTCCAGCTCTCACCGAGCTTCACGACCCTGCCCACGGCGAGGTCGGTCGGCGGCACGAACTGCGCGTCCCGGGGTGGATCGGTGAAGCGCGGAGCGGGGTCGTCCACGAAGGACTGCGGTGTGTACGGCGTTCTCGGCCTGACGGGAGCCGGCTCGAATGCGCCGAACAGCGGGCTCGCGTTGAGGGCGTCCACCGACGATTGCGTCGCGTACGGGGATCGTTCACCCAGAGCCACGTACCACGTGCCGAAGGCGTCGCTCCAGTTGTCCCAGCGGCGCTCGCTACGCTCGAGCGCGTCGATGGACAGGGAGTGCAAGGTGGGGAAGCACGCCGGTCGGCCAGGCAAGCACGCCGACTCGGTGCCCCGGCGCGTGGGTGGGGTTGCAGACAGGTAGGCGGACGCCACCGCGCCCCTGCGCCCGGACCCCCGGAGCTGGACCATCTGGTAGTCGCCGTCGGCGGCTGGCGAGACCAGGTCCACCTCCGTGCCCCAGGGGAGCAGGTCGATGACCGGCGCGTCCTTGGAGGGGCGCTCGCGCATGCGGACGAAGCTGGCGGTGACGTACCTGCGGGCGGACGCCGCGGGGGCGGTCGGGGTCGGCTCGGGCTCTGCCGCCCACGTGGGCAGGGCGCTGTCGGACATGGTGATGGACAGCAGGAGCACGCTGCCAGACAGCCCACGGACCACGTTGACCTCGAGCAGGGGAGACGCCTGGTCAGGTAGCCGGGAGCGACTGCAGGCACCTGCGGCGCGCTGGTTTGTCGCCGCAGTGACAGGGCCGTCGACGCGTCCGCCGGTACCGGTTCGAGACCACAGTTCACCGCGGCCTGACCATCCCGAGCGGGGAAAGGAACATAGTGCCGGTTCGGAGGAACCTTGAGCCGCTTCATCCTCGTGGTGTTCCTGGTGGGCTGTGAGCCCTCGTCTGTGGGCCTCGTCGATCCCGACCTCGACAGCGACGTCGACACCGAAGCCGACACCGAGGTCGACAGCGAGGTGCCGCCCTTCGTGCTCGCGGAGTCCATCTCCACGGAGCGCATGGTCGGCCACCTCGAGGCCCTGCAGGCCATCGCGGACGACAACGACGGCACCCGCCTGTTCTTGTCGTCCGGCTACCTCGACAGCGTCGACTACGTCACCACCGTGGTCGAGGGCGCGGGCTACGTGCCGTCGGTCGACTCCTACGAGGTCTCGCAGTTCCGGGCCGGCGCGCGATCCGCCCGGATCGTGGCTCCTTCAGAAGCGGCGAGGGAGCTCAATATCTCGGTGTTCGCGTACAGCGGTGCGGGCACTGTGGAGGCTCCGGTGGTGCCGGTGGATCTGGTGCTGCCCCCCGGGGCCGAGCCCAACAGCAGCACCTCGGGCTGCGAGGCGGCGGACTTCGAGGGCTTCCCGGCCGGCTCCATCGCGCTCGTCCAGCGCGGCACGTGCACCTTCTCGACCAAGGTGGCCTTCGCGACCGAGGCTGGCGCGTCCGCAGTCCTGATCTTCAACGAGGGCCAGCGTGGTCGCACCGGGCTGCTCGAGGGCGTGCTCGACGACGCGGCCCTCGCCCCCGTGCCGGTCGTCGGCCTGAGCTTCGCCGACGGGGAGGCGCTCGCCGGGCTGACCGCACCCGTCGTGTCGCTGTCGGTCGACACCGCCCTGGACCGCGGCACCGACCGCAGCGTGCTGATCACCATTGCGGGCAGGGACCCGTCGCGCACGGTGCTCATCGGCGCCCACCTGGACTCGGTGCTCGCCGGCCCGGGCATCAACGACAACGGCAGCGGCACCGCCTACCTGCTCGACATCGCCGAGGCGGCCGCGGAGGGACAGTGGGTCCCCCAGACCAACGTGCGCCTCGCCTGGTGGGGCGCCGAGGAGCAGGGCCTGGTCGGATCGCGCAACTTCTTCCTGAACGATCAGGGCGAGGCCGACCTGGAGAACCTGGCCGGGGTCGAGGCGTACCTGAACTTCGACATGCTCGCCTCGAGCAACGGCGTGCGCTTCGTCTACGACGGCGACGCCTCGTCCACCGAGCAGGACATCGCCAACCCCGGCAGCATCTACATCGAGGAGCTGTTCGAGGCGCACTTCGACGCGGTGGATCAGCCGACCCGCCCCGTCGCGGTGGTGACCCGCGCCGACTCCTACTGGGCGGTCGCCCTGGGCCTTCCCTGGGGCGGCCTGTTCTCGGGGGCCGAGGTTGCGAAGACCGAGGAAGAAGCTGCTGTCTTCGGCGGAGATGCCGGGGTCGCCTACGACGCCTGCTACCACCGCGGCTGCGACACCCTGGAGGCCGTCGACGAGGAGCTCTACACCGAGCTCACCGTCGCCGGCGCCGTCGTCATCCAGCAGCTCGCCGAGGCCGAGACCGGCCCGCCGGCGAGCCAGGGCATCGCCCCCGCGATCCTGCGCGACGACCTGCCCCGCCCCTACGGCTGCCACGACGACGCGATCTTCGACCGTTAGCCAGCCCTCCTCGCCGCCAGCCCCGCCTCGACCTCGGCCATCTTGCGGTCCGACAGTCCGTAGAACGCGATGAGGCCGATGGCGACGTAGGTGACGACCCCCGGGATGACGTGGGCCAGGAGCAGGATGCCGGTGAGTGCGGTCGGGGTCTGGGGCTGGTTTGCGACGTAGCCGTACGCGTCGAGGAGCACGCCGGTCGTGTAGCCCCCCGCCGCAGCCCCGATCTTGCCGAAGAAGAGCGAGCCTGCGAACACGAGGCCCGTGGCGCGGCGACCGGTGGTGAAGGCGCCGTAGTCGGCGACGTCGCAGAGCATGGCGAACATCAGCGGGGGGAGGGGTCCGGCCACGAAGCCCGACAGCAGGCTGATCCCGACGATGAGCCAGACCTGATCGGCGGGCACGAAGAACAGCGCGAAGGCGAGCGCGTTGGTCGCGATGGAGAGGATCACGTACAGCACGTGCTTGGAGGCGAGGCGGCTGAGCGGGTCGGTCAGCAACACCCCCGCCAGGAAGGCGAAGCCGCTGGTCGTGAGGAAGGTCGAGACGAAGGCCTCACGGGAGGACAGATCGAGGCCGAGCACGGAGAAGCCGCTGGGATCGACGTAGTACTGCAGGTAGTACAGGCCGGTCGCCCCGCGCATCGCGAGGGCGAAGAACAGGATGGCGGTCAGGCCGAACAGGATCAGCAGCGGTCGATTGCGGGCTTGAGAGGCCAGATCCTGGCCGAGCTCCGACCAGGAGCGTGCCTCGGGGGCGACCCGCTCCTTCGTGCTGGCGAAGCACAGGCCGAAGAGCACGATGGCGACGACCCCGAACACCATCATCGTGTACGACCAGCCGGCGGCATCGTCCCCGCCGCCCAGCAGCGAGACCAGCCAGGGTGCGCCGAAGGAGACCGCGAGCCCGCCGGTGAAGGCGCCGACGAAGCGGTAGGACGCGATCGACGTGCGCTCCCGGGTCGAGGTCGAGATCACGCCCATGAGTGCGGAGTAGGGGATGCCGATGGCCGTGTACGCCGTCATCATGAAGATGTAGGTGACGTACGCGTAGACGAGCTTGGGGGTGGCGGACCAGTCCGGCACGGTGAACGCGAGCACGCCGGCCAGCGCCATCGGCAGGGCCGCCCAGACGAGCCAGGGTCGGTAGCTGCCGAAGCGGGTCCGGGTGCGGTCGGCGAGGATGCCCATGAGCGGGTCGTTGATGCCGTCCCAGACGCGCGCGACCAGGAGCATGGTCCCGGCGGCGGTCGGCGAGATGCCGAAGACGTCGGTGTAGAACACCATCAAGAAGACGTCGAAGACGCGCCAGTACAGGTTGAGCCCGGCGTCGCCGAGGGCGTAGCCGATCTTCTCGAAGGGGGAGAGGCGCGCGTCGGACATGGGAGAGCCTGTGGGCGCCGAGCCTACCTCGACGCGGACACCGGCTTGCTCGCGCACTCCTGGTAGGCGTAGGCGAACCCACCGCCCGAGCCGCCGCTGACCCACTGGATCGGCACCAGGTCGAAGAAGCGGTCGTCCTCCTCGAGGTGCACGCTGGCGGTCGAGCCCACCGAGTAGGGCGGCGCCGTGCGCACCGAGTCCCGCCAGCTCCCGTAGTCCTCGAGGAAGGAGGAGCTGCAGTCGGTGGAGCTCCAGCTCGTGCCCGCCGGGGTGCCGGTCTCGCTGTCGTACTCGAACTCCTCGACCGCGTTGTAGGGCCCCTCGATGTCGCCTCGGGTGAGGCACACCGTGGTCGAGCCCCCGGGGCACATCTGGTTCTCGGCCAGGGTGGGGTCGGCGTAGCTCTGCTTGCGGAAGAAGGTCCAGTCTCCGCAGTAGCCGTGGTCGGCGGTGGCGCGGGGGTCGTAGTTGGCGTTGCCCGCGGTGGTGCAGCCGGGGATCAGGGCGCGGCTGCGGGTGTAGGCCACGCCGGCCCCGTCTGCGCCGCCAGTCCACTTGGTGATGACGACGTCGTAGTACAGGTCGGTGCCGACGATGTGCAGGGACAGCGGCTTGCCGATGGCCGATCGGGGATCGCTCTGCACCGCCTTGGTGAACGTGTCGTAGTCGTCGGCGGTGACGTGCTCGGTCCGTCCGGCCGCCCACTCCGTGCCCGCCGGGCTCGCTCCGGTGGCCTCGGACTCGGTGGCGATGTTGAACATCGACTTCGTGGACGCGCGGGTCAGGCAGACGTCGTCGGTGATGCAGTCCTGGTTGATGGGCAGGGTGTGGTCCTCGCCGCCGGGCTTGTCCCACGCGATGGTGCGCGCGATGGTCAGGCGGTAGTCGCCGTTGTTGGCCTGGGCCCAGTACGTGAACATGGCGGCCCACTCCCAGCGCCGGCGCTCGTCGGTCTCGGTGTAGCGAACGCCGAAGGTCTCGAAGGCGTACGCCGAGAGGTTTCCGCCGTACAGGCTGTCGAACGTGCCCCAGGCGCCGGAGGCTTCGTCGGGAAGGTCCTCCGTGAAGTCCATCGACACCAGCGCAGCGCCGGTCAGCGGGCCTCCCGAGGACGCGCGGCCAAGGCAGATGACGTCGTCCCCGTCGAGCTCGAGCCAGCAGGTCGTGGCGGTGCCGGTCTTGTGGAAGCTCATCAGCTCGGGCAGGGCGCAGGCGTCGCCGACACCGTCTGCATCCGTGTCCTCCTGGTCGGGATCGTAGAAGCGCGGGCAGACGTCGCACACGTCTCCGAAGCCGTCCCGGTCGCGATCGCCCTGCTCGGGGTCCACCACGTCGACGCAGAGATCGCACGCATCTCCGAACCCGTCGCCGTCCGCGTCCTCCTGGCCGGGGTCGGCCTCCCTCACGCACACGTCGCAGCGGTCGCCGACCCCGTCCTCGTCGATGTCGTTCTGCTGGGGATCGGCGAGCTCCGGGCACACGTCGCAGGCGTCGCCGAACCCGTCGTCATCCTGGTCCAGCTGGTCGGGATCGGCCGCGTCCGGGCAGATGTCGCACACGTCGCCGATGTCGTCGCCGTCGCCGTCGAGCTGGTCCGCGTTGTCGATCGCCGGGCAGTTGTCGCAGGCGTCGCCGACCTCGTCGCCATCGCTGTCCAGCTGGTCCGGATCGGCCGCGTCCGGGCAGCTGTCGCAGGCATCGCCCACCCCGTCCGCGTCGGCGTCCGCCTGATCCGGGTCGGCGCGATCGACACAGACGTCGCACACGTCGCCGACCCCATCGCCGTCGGCGTCGACCTGGTCGGGGTTGTCGTCCGCGGGGCAGTTGTCGCACGCGTCCCCCAGGGCGTCCCCGTCGCCGTTCGCCTGGTCTGCGTTCGGGGTGTCGACGCAGTTGTCGTCTGCGTCCGCGACGCCGTCACCGTCGGCATCCTCGAGCGGGAGGTCCGTCTCCCCGGTCTGGCTGCCGTCCGTGCAGGCGAGGGCCAGGGAAAGGACGAGGGGAACGGCCCAGAGCGCCGTGCGGGACATGAGCACCTCCGCCCTGCACCCTGCCTGAATCGGAGTCGACTGGCTCGCGGGAGTTGTGGCTCGGGGCGGGATCTTCACCATCACACCGGCCCTCCATCACATCTCCGGCGCCGCCAGCTCCCACAGCCGCTTCGTGCGGCTCGACGTCAGGGCCTGGATCTCGGCCCCCCCGAGCAGGCCGTACATGCTGCCGAGCCGCCGGCCATAGTGGGCCTGGATCAGCCCGATCTCGCCGTCGCGGTACGGGATCCAGGCGCGCTGACCCTTCTGCAGCGCAGCCTTGGTCTCGGGGTCGAGGGTGGTCATGAGGTGCTTGTAGACGCGGTTGAGCTCGAGGTCCCACCGGCGGGTGGCCTCGGACATGCAGGCGTGCATGCCGGCGGTCGACGGGTCTTTCTCGATGCAGGCGGACTGGAGCCGGTCGATGGGGTGGTTCTTGTAGATCGCGACCGCGTGGCGTGCGTCGCCGACGGTGAGTCGGGTCCCGGCCTCCTCGGTCCAGGTCAGGGCGTAGGTGCCCGGGGCGATCTCCACCTCCTCGGTCGCGTAGAGCACGACGGTGCGGCCGTCGGTCAGCTCCAGGGAGCCCTCCGTCGGGCCAGCCTCCTTGACGGTGACGGACTCCGAGTAGGAAGACCCAGCGAGCGCTGAGCCGAGCAGGAGGGCGTAGAGCATGGGAGGCCTCGGGGGAACGGTTGCTGCCCGGCCCCCTATCGCCCCCTCACACCGGCAGCCCCACCGTCACCACCAGGCCGCCGTCGGGGTGGTTCTCGGCGGCGACCTCCCCGCCGAGGCCGACGACCACCTTCTGCACCAGGGCGAGCCCGATGCCGGTGCCCTTGGTCTTGCGGGTGAGCTCGCGCTCGCCGCGCTCGAAGGGCTGGAAGATGCGGCGCAGCAGGGCTCTGGGTACGCCGGGCCCGTGGTCGCGCACCTGCACGATCGCCCGGCCGCCCTCGGCGCGCGCGATGAGGTGGATCCTCCGATCAGGCGCTTCCAGACTGAACTTCAGTGCGTTGTCCAGCAGGTTGGCGAGGACCTGGCTCAGGGCGTCCCGGTCCACCTCCAGCGCCCCCGCGGCGTCGTCCACGTCCACGACCAGCTGGGCGCCGCGCTCCTCGACGACGGGGCGGACCAGGCGGAGCACGTCCCCCACGACCTCGTCCAGGGTGGCCAGGGTGCCGGCCGGGGCAGGCACCCCGCGCTGCAGGTTGGAGAAGAGCAGCACGTCGTCCACGAGGCGGGTGAGGCGCTCGGCCTCCAGGCGGATGGTGCGGTGGTAGCCCCGGGCCTGCTCGGGATCGGACGCCATGCCCGACTCGAGCATCTCGCTGTACATGCGGATCGCGGTGAGCGGCGACTTCAGCTCGTGGGTGATGGCCGAGACGAAGTCCTCGCGCTGCTGGGAGCGCCGCGCCGAGAGCAGCACCAGCCGGTAGGTCACGACGAGGCCCACCATGACCAGCAGGACGAGCACGCCGGCGGTGACCAGCAGGGCGTCGTCGAGCTGACCCTGGCCGCCGGGCAGGGGGTCCATGACGACCCAGCCGTGCAGGTGATCGAAGGGCGCGTGGAAGGGGTGGGCGAAGCGGAAGGCGCCCGCGGGCGGGGCGTCCGAGAAGTCCACCCGCACCGCGGTCTCCAGGTCCGTGCCAGCCAGGCTCACGGCGATCAGGTGGTCCTGCAGGGCGTCGTCGTCGATGAGCAGTCCCTGGACCCAGCGCCTGCCGCCGAGGCTGACCACCCGGTGCAGGAGCAGGGTGTCGGGCTCGGGGCCGTCGTCGAGGGTGAAGGGGCTGACCGTCACGTCCACCAGCTCCGCCGAGGAGGTCGGCACGGCGACCTCCACCGGCACCCAGACCTTTCGGGCCGCCTTGGGGGCAGGGGGGCTCGCCGCCGGCGTCGCGGCGGGCGTCGGCTCGGCGATCGGCTCGGGCGCGGGCTCGGGCGGGGCCGCCTCGGGGGGCGATTCGAGAGAACCCGGGTTCGTGCTCGGATTCTCGAAGTTCGCCAGGGACTCGACGCTCACCTGCTGCCGCTGCAGGCCGCGCTGGCCGCGGGAGACGAAGCCGTTGTTGAGGCTGTTCTCGACCGGCAGCTCGGAGGGCGCCATGTTGTCCGCGGCGCGCTGCATCGCCGCCAGCTCGGTCAGCGCCGGGCTCGAAGCTGGCGGCTCGGTCCGGGGCTCCGGCTCGGCCGGGTCCGGGGGAGGGGACTTCGCGGTCGGCGCCGCGGCGAGGACCGTCGTCGCGGGGACCTGGACCGGCACCCGCACGGTCGTGATCAGGCTCTCCGCGGGCGGACCGCCACCCCAGCCCGAAAGCCCCTCCGCCGCGCGCTCGAGCCGGGCGGTGCCGTGCTCGTCGAGGGGGTGGGCGACGGTGAAGCGGCCCTCGGGATCGACCTGGAACCAGCCGACCACGTGGGGGGGGCGCTCGCCGACGATGCCGTCCATCGCGCGGTAGCTGACGAAGGGACGGGCCTCCTCGTCGGCGAGGAGGTCGGTGAGCTCGCGCTCCATGCTGTCGAACAGGCGCTCGGCGACCAGCTGGTGGCGCAGGACCCGGGCCTGATCGGCCGCCTGCCAGGAGCGCAGCAGCACCCCGCCGACCACGGCCAGCACCACCCCGGCAAGAGCGAGCAGCAGCACGCGGGCCCAGGCGAGGCCGGACATCAGGTCACCAGCCGGTAGCCGGCGCCGCGCACGGTCTCGATGAGCTCCTGGTCGCACACCTCGGCCAGCTTGCGGCGCAGCTTGACCAGGTGCATGTCGACCGCGCGGGTCTCGACCCGGTCGACCTTGACGTAGCCCCAGACCTCGGAGAGCAGCTCGGCCCGGCGCACCACCGCGGGCTTGCGGCTGGCGAGGAATCGCAGCACCTCGACGTCGCGGATCGAGAGCTGCACCGTGCCCGCGTCGGAGCGGGCTTCCAGGGCGTCCTCGTCGACCTCCACCGGGCCGAGGACCAGCACCCGCTCGGGCACCGCACCCGCGCGACGCACCAGCGCCTTGACCCGCGCGGTCAGCTGGGCGACCGAGAAGGGCTTGGCGACGTAGTCGTCGCATCCGGCCGAGAATCCGCGGAGGACGTCCTCTTCTCGGCCCTTGGCGGTCAGCATCAGGATGGCCTGGCCGCTACGCGCGTCGCGGACCCGCTCGCAGATGGTGAAGCCGTCGACGCCGGGCAGCATGACGTCGAGCACGACCAGCTCCCACGGCTCGTCGAGGGCGCGGCGCAGGCCCTCGTCGCCGGTGGCCACCGCGACCGGATCCATGCCGTGGAACACGAGCAGATCGACGAGGCCACGGCGGATGGGCTCCTCGTCTTCGACGATCAGGACGCGGGGGCGCAGGCTCATGGTCACGACCTAGCCCGTCGGACCGCGGCGGACGGGTGCAGTCAGGCAGCGCACCGAGCCGCCCATGCGGAACACGCCGCCCACATCGATGGGCCGCACCACGGCGCCGACGTCGGTCCACGCGCGGGTGGCGGCATCGTCGAGGGCGGGCACGCCATAGGACGGCATGTAGACCCGCAGGGCGTCCCGACGCTCGAGCAGGGCGTTGTTGTAGCTGAACATCACGTAGCGCTCGGTCGAGGGCACGATCGGGACCGGCACGACCTCAAAGCCCTGGGCCTCCAGGTCCAGGCGCACCTGGCGGAAGCGGGCCACCCGGGCCTCGCTGCGGTCGACCGGCACTGCGACCCCGTGCACGTCGAGGTGGGTGAGCTCACCGATCGCCGCGAGGCCCAGCTCGGCGTCGGCGACCGCGACCCGACCGCCGCCCAGCGGGGTGAGGAACATCCCGATGTGGTGGTCGGGCACGGGCTTGTCGCGGCCGACCAGCACCGGGTCCAGGCCGGTCGCGCGGGCGACGCGATCGAGCACGTCGTCGACCGGGAGATCGGGGTTGCGGGCCAGCAGGGGCGGCGCCACGAAGACGTGCTCCCCATCGGCGATGAGATCGCCGCCTTCGAACTGGAAGTCGGCGACCTGGACCCGGGTGGATCCCGGGGGCAGGGACGTGGTCAGGTCCCATGGCACGGCCCAGTCGTTGATCCGCGCCTCCGAGCCGATCATCGGGGCCGGCGGCACGAGCAGGGTCGCGCGCGGATCGTCAGGACCCCCGCCGAGCACGGCCAGGCGATCCCGCGCCCACGAGGTGATCGGGCGGTCGGCGACCACGAACGACAGCTCGGGCACCCGCGCCCAGCCGGCGGCGGCCTCCTCGAAGATCTCCTGGTCGACCGGGTCGGAGACCACCACGTGCACGCGGGTCCCGGGGTCCAGCGACGGCAGGAGATCGGCGTAGACCGCGAGGAATCGGTCGCCGTCCTGCCTGGAGAACTGGATGGCGAGATCGTCCAGCGAACCCCCCGCCGCGGGCATCAGCGCGCTGGGTGTCCGACCCTGACAGGCCTGTACCAGCGCGAAGGAGAGCTGCAGCGTCAGCAGCGCTGCGGCGACCTGCAGGCCGCGGCGGGTGAGCGGGCGCATCAGCCGGCGGCCAGGAGCAGGGTCGGCTGGCCGTTCCCACCGTCCGCGGTCAGCTCGACGCTCCAGGTGGAGAACGACCCGAGGGGCACGATGCGCCCACGGGCGGGCATCGAGCGCGCACTGCGGACGTTCAGCTCGAGGGAGTTGACGGGGATGGCCTCGACCTGGGAACCGTCGGCGGGCTGGGGCGGCTCGGTCGGCTCGGCCGGCTCCAGCGCGGTGAACACCCGCTCGATCTCATCGGGGACCAGGGTGCGGGTGCGTGCCTTCTTCCCGGGCCTTGCCTGGGGAGCCCGCTCGCTGTCCAGCGCGAAGGTCGGCGAGCCATCCGACACGTCCAGCCGCCAGGCGACGCCCTCGCCAGGGTCGAGCTCGACCAGGAGCACCTCCGGGGCGAACGCGACGGTCATCGGCCCCATGCGCCCCATCGGATTGCCGGACTCGTGGCGGGCGAGGGCGCGCAGGTCGGCCGTCACCGGCACGTCGCTCGTGTTGACCAGGTGGATCTCGGGCTGCTCATCCACGACGACCATGGCCTGCAGACCGGCCACCTGCACCGGGGCCCCCAGCCGGGAGCCGGTCAGCGCGAGCTCGAGCGGGATGGCCTCGGGCGCGGGATCTCCGGGATCCTCGGCGTCGGCGGGGAAGGAGACGAAGACGTTCGCCGTGGCGAGGGCGGCGACCAGGCCGATCAGGGCGGCGGCGGACAGCGTCGAGGTGCGCATGGGCGCTCCGTGGCAGAGGGTGCGCCTGAAACCTAGGGCGTCCGGTGCGCAGTCACGGAAAGCGCTCGTTCACGCTTGTGTAAACGCGGATTTACACGTCCTGGCACTGCGGCTTGCGCCGGACCTCCCGCCGCCGACGTGCCTGCCGCTCGTGCCGCCAGCGCTTCCACAGGTCCAGCACCATCTGGCCCGCCCCGTGCGCCATGTTGGGCAGGGTCATCGGCAGCACGAAGACCAGCGCCTCGCCGTCGCGCCAGTCGGGATTGAGGCGGTTGAACTCCGCCACGATCGGGTTGCTGCCGAGCAGGCGCACCGGCCTCCCCTGGGGGACGTACGCGCGCACGATCCACGGGGCTCGCACGACCTGCTCGTCGAAGACCTCGAGCGCGACGTCGCGCACCCGGGCGATGTCGGCCGGCGTCTGCACGCCCTCGATCGGGTACATCCGCGGCAGGTAGCGCCGGAAGAAGAGGTAGGGCAGCGGCTGCACAATGTGGCCGACCGTGACCAGGCGACGGCCGGGCCAGCGCAGCCGGTCCGAGAGCCAGGTGCGCAGGGCGAGCCGCGCCATGTACGGGTTGAAGCCCACGCCCGAGGTCGCGAAGCCCGCGGCTCGGTACAGGCCGATCGTCTCGCCGTCGACCTGGACAAAGCGTAGCGAGAACGTAGAGAATGCGACGGTCTTTCCCTCGGGGTCCACGACCTCGCACAGGCGCCGGCGCACCGACGGCGCGAAGACGTAGGCGCGCAGGGCGTCGCGGGTCACGCCCCCGCCGTTGCTCTCGCACAGCACGGGGTAGATGCGGTCGAGCAGGGCCTCGCGCCCCTCCGCGTCGAGGCGATCGACCCGGTGGACCAGGTAGCGCCTCATGGCTGTGCTCCCCGGACCCGCGCGGGGGCGTAGCGGCCGGGGGCGATGACCGCGGCCGGGTCGAGGGCGCGACCGAGGGCCTGCAGGACGCCCGCGTGCACCTCGTCCCAGGGGATGTGGGGGTGCTCGGCGGTCCCCACCCGGTACGGCACCAGCCCTTCCTCGAACAGCTGCGCCGTCAGCCGGCGCTGCGCCTCCAGAGCGCGCTCACCCGCCGCGCGATCGGCCAGGGGCCAGGTGAGGCTCGCGACCGCCAGGACCAGCTGGGGTCCGATGACGTTCAGCGTCACGGCGAGCTTGCACCCCGCGCGCTCGGCCTCCGCCTCGAGGCAGGCCAGCACCTGCTCGATCGCGCGCGGCTCCGTCGGCAGCAGGGGATTGATCATCAGCCACCCGGTCTGGCCGTGCTCGGGCTGCCGCCAGGAGGGCTCGTCGTCCCGGTGATCCCAGTAGATCCCGTGCAGTGCGCCGTCCGTGGGCACCCCGGCGGTGAGCCCGGACATCTCGATGGCTGCGCGGGCGACCGCGAGCCGCTTGTTGGCGCCGACCCGCTCGGCGAGGCCCGCCAGCTGGCCCAGCCGCCTCCGGTCGAGCAGGGCGAGTCGTCCGAAGGGGCGCAGCCTCCGACGGGCCTCGCGGCTGGCCGCCCGCACCATGCTGCGCTCGCCCTCGATGACGCCGAGGGCAGCCCAGCCGGTCCCGATGATCGAGCGGACGAGGGCCTCGGCCTGGTCCCGGGTCAGGTCGAGGCCGGCTGCGTGGGCATGCTGCCGGGCGAGCGGAGCCAGGGTGGTCGAGGCCCGGGCGCCGTCGGCGACGTGCACGATGGAGTCGAGGCCGAGGTCGCGCTTGAGATCGCCTATCGCCTGGATGAACGCCGGGAGTCTTCGGGGATCCTTCAGGTGGGCGCGCAGGGTCAGCCGGCACGGAGGGCGGCGGCGGAGGACCATGCTGCAGCCGGTGACGACGCCGAGGTTGGACTGCACGAAGAGGCCGGTCAGGTCGGGCCCCAGGCCGTGGCGGTAGCGATCGGCGATGTCGGTGGACCACGAGGCCATGCCGGTCCGCAACACCCGCCCGTCGGCGAGCACGACCTCGAGGTGGCGGATGCACTCGGCGCGGGCGCTGCTGTAGGCGATCCCGCGATCCAGGGCGTTGCCGAGCACGCTCGTGCCGCGGGAGGACCCCGTGACATCGAGGTAGAACGCCGATCCTTGCGCCTCGAGCCAGTCGGCGAGCTGGCCCTGGGTCACGCCCGGCTCGATCTCGACCACGCCCGAGGTCTCGTCCATGCGTCGGATGGCGTCCAGGGCGGACAGATCGAGGCCGACACAGCGCGCGTCGACGGGCGTGCGGGTGCCGTAGCCCCAGTTGCACCCCCGGCTCCAGGGTCGCACCGGCTGACCGGTCGCGGTCGCGAGGCGCAGCACGGCCTGCACCTCCTGCACCTGGCGTGGTCGAACCACCGCGGCGAAGCGGTGTCCCGCGCCCTCGACGTTGGCCGACGCCCTGCGCACGGCCTCGTCCGGGGCCACCGCGTCTGCCCCGAGCTGTCTGTGCACTCCTCGCAGGAACGCCTCGAGCGGCGTCAGCGCGTGGTCGTGCGGGACGGTCTCGTCCACTGGAAGCATGCCACCCCCCTCGGCGCTCAAGTACCGAGCCGGGCAGCGGCGGGAACTCCCACGTTCGGGTGATGCGGCATCGCATGATCATGGGATCAGAGGGAGACCTGATCCGTCCCGAGGTAGGCTGCGCCATGATTCGCGTCGCCATCGCCGAAGACGATCGCCTGTATCGGGCGAGCCTCGAGATGTTGTTCTCGGTCACCGACGGCTACGAGCTGGTCGACAGCTTCGCCGACGCCGCCACGCTCTGCGAGCGCGCCGGGGAGCTGGCCCGCACCGGAGCCGACTGCCCGTGGGATGTCATCATCATGGACATGCAGATGCCCCGGATGAGTGGCATCGAAGGAACGCGCGGTGTGAAGGCGGCGTTTCCTGAAGTGCGGGTGCTGGTGCTCACCGTCTTCGAGGAGCCCCCCGCCATCCTGCAGGCCATCTGTGCGGGTGCCGACGGCTACCTGCTGAAGCGGTCTGCGGTCACGAGCATCCTCGCGCACGTCGACGCGGTGATGGCCGGGGGGGCGCCCCTGACGCCCGGAGTCGCGGCCACGGTCCTCGAGGTGGTGCGGCGCTCGCCGACGTCACGCCCGGAGGACACGCTCGATCTCACCCCGCGCGAGCGGGAAGTGCTGCAGGCGCTGGTCGATGGGCTGTCCTACAAGCAGGTCGCCGCCGAGCTGGGCATCGGCATCGAGACCGTGCGTTCCCACATCCGCAGGCTCTACCGGAAGCTGCGGGTGCACAGCGTCGCCGAGGCGGTCAGCAAGGCGCTGCGCCATGGCCTCGTGGCCTAGGATCTCGCCGCTGCTCGCAGACCCGCCGCCCCGGATCAGTCCACCCCCGCCACGAACAACCACCCGCCGCACATCTCGCCTTCATCGCCGTATTCCGCGGCCCGTGCCCGAGCCTGGGGTGTGGTGTCGTAGGTGCAGGTCAGCGCGACGACCTGGTCGGGCGTCGCCAGGATGGGCTCGGTGAGCAGGTAGCGGGGCTGCACCCGCGGATCCCAGCGCACCAGGTCGAGCACGGGATCGTCGTCGAGGCGGATGGTCAGGCGGGACAGCAGCTCGTGGCCGTGGCCGCGCCCGCCGAGCACCTGCACCGGTCCGGAGATCCCGTCGGGGAGCAGATCGCGGAGGTAGGCCTTGCGGGTGAGTACCGCCTGGTCCCGGCCCGGTGGGAGGTCCACGTCGCCGGTGCCCAGTGGCAGTGAGATCTCGTCGCGGACGTCGTCGTCGACTGCGAGCAAGAGCTCGCCGCCGTCGCCCGGCCCGAGCGCGTGCACCTGGAGCACACCGACCCCGCCGAGGGGCACGCCGGTGCCCGGGAACATGCGGGTGGGGGCTGGGCTCGGGAACCACAGCACCGGGACCCGATCCGGTCGCACGTCGGCGGTACCCATGAAGTGCTCGTCGCAGGCCCAGCCGGGGTCGGGGTCGGCCGCGTCCAGCGCCTGCAGGGCGGCCCGGTCCGCGGGGTCGTGCACGCCCAGGAGCACGTGGTGGACCGACGCGTCGGCCTGCACGTCGAAGCCGACGAGGTGGGTGTCGGGCAGGTCGACCAGCACGCAGCGCTTGGACTCGGACGCGCCGGTGGACGGGGGGAGGGCGAGGCGCAGGTCTGTGGTGAAGTCCGGCCGAGGAGGGACGTACAACGCCGATCCTGGTGGGGTGGGGCCCCGGCGCGGAGCCAGCGCAGCAGCAGCCGGCGCTCGGACTCGGGCATCGCGGTGGCGTCGCGCAGGGTGTGTACGGAGTCGTCGGGAGCCCAGGCAGGCATCGAGCGGTCGGCGACGGCGGCCTCGGCCTGGGGTGCGAGCGCTGTGAGCACGGTCGGGTCGTGCAGGGGCGGCCAGGCGCCGTCGGGGTGGTGACAGCCCAGGCAGCGGCGCTCGATCACCGGCGCGACCTCCTCGAAGGTGGGCTCCGCGCCGCAGCCCACGAGCAGGACGCATGCGATCGCGCTGGCTCGCATCCCGCTCATGCGCGGCGGCGCCGCCACAGCACGGACAGGCCGATCAGCCAGGCCAGCGAGGCCCCGCTGGCGGTCGAGGAGCAGCCCGAGGGCTCGGTGCAGGCGTCCTCGTCGATCTCGTCGTTGCAGTCGTTGTCGACGCCGTCGTCGCACACCTCGTCCGCGTCCGGGTTGACGTTCTTGTCGAAGTCGTTGCAGTCGCTCCCCGCCGGCCATCCGTCCCCGTCGTCGTCCTGTTCACCGTAGGAGGGCTGGATGCGCGCGAGATCGTCGAGGGAGAAGCCGACCTCGTGGGCCCAGGCCAGCAGCTCGGGCTCGTCGATCTCGTGCACGTAGCGGAGGTTTCCGCCGGCCACGACCCGGGCGACCAGCTCGTCCTGCCCGTCCACGGCGAGCAGGTAGCCGACCGCGCAGTGGGTCCCGTGCTCGTCGACGAAGACCGGGGTGCGACCGGCATCGGTCGGGAACGCGCCGTCGACCGCGACCGGCCGCGGGTGGCTGATGCCGTCGTGGTTGTGGGGGAAGACCCCGGCCATCCGGTAGTCGTGCAGCACGTCGAGCAGCTCCGCCCGGTGCGCCTGTTGGTCCGCGTCGAGGTGGGAGACGTCCGCGGCGCGCAGGCGCGCCTCGACCCGGTCGAGGTGGGCGTAGATGGCGTCGTCCTGGGAGATGACGGCGTGGTCGGGGGACGAGGCGAGGGCGGCGAGGGACGCGAGCAGGATCATGGGACCTCCTGGCTTCACCCTGCCATCTGGGGAAGGCGCTGTCAGCGGGGGTGAATCCCCCGGGGAGGCCGAGTCTCGAGGCCGGCGAACGGATACCCAGTTCCCATGCGTCACCTCCTGACCTGGCCCGCCGCGCTCCTGGCAGGCTCGGCCCTGTGGATCTCCGGCCGCCTGTGGCCGACCCACGAGCCCATCGAGGCCGGCCACCTGCTCGCGCTCCGCCGCACGCTCAAGCGCCAGCACCAGGTGGTGGATCTGCGCCCGCGGGCGGCGTTTCAGGCCGAGCACCTGCCCGGATCGATCAACCTGCCGCTGGACGACCCGGGCACGCCGGCGGCGCTGCGGGCGCTGTGGGACGGGGTCTGCTTCATGGTGCCGCCCACCGGCGCGGATCGCGCCCGGGCCGAGGCGCTGGCCCGGCGCGCCCGCCTGCCCACCGTGCGGTACGTCGAAGGGGGCTGGCCAGCGCTCCAGGCTGCCATCGCCGTGGCCAGGAATCAGCCTCGGACGCCTTGATCCGAGATCAGGTGTTGCAGTGGGTCCAGTGCCCCTGCCCACCGTCGGGCGCGGGGCGGGCGTACGCCTCGCGACCGGGCTGGGCGCGGAACGGATCCGACAGGACCTCGATCAGCGTCCGCGTGGGGGCGAAGTCACCGCCGATCGCGGCGTCCAGCGCGGCCTCGACCAGGTGGTTCCGGGGGATGTACAGCGGGTTGTGGGCGTCCATGCGCGCCGCCGTGGCCACCGGGTCCTGGCCCTCGAGTCGGGCGCGCCAGCGTGTGTTCCACGACCCGTCGATCGTGCCGGCGAGGGCGGGCCGACCGTGGCGCAGGTCCTCAGCCAGGCTCCGGAAGCTGTCGGTCCAGTCCGCTCGGGCGCGGGTCAGCTGGGCGACGAGGTCGTCGGCGAGGGCCTGATCCGTTGCCGTGACCCCCTGCAGGCCCAGCTTGCGGCGCATGCCATCCAGCCACGCGGTCTCCTGGTGCGCGATCAGTCGCTCGAGCACGGCCTGGGCGCGGGGGATCGCGACCTGAGGGTCCGGGTCGACGATCGGCAGGAGGGCCTCGGCCAGCCGCGCGAGGTTCCACAGCACGATCCGCGGCTGGCGCCCCCAGGCGTAGCGCCCGCCCTCGTCGACCAGGCTGAACACCTTGTCCGGATCGGTGGCCTCCATGAACGCGCACGGACCGTAGTCGAGGGTCTCGCCGGACAAGCTCGTGTTGTCGGTGTTCATGATGCCGTGCACGAAGCCCAGCTCCATCCACCGCGCCACCAGGCGGACCTGGCGTCGGCCGACCGCCTCGAGCAGGACCAGGGCGGGGTGGTCGGCGTCGCGATCGAGGCCGTCCGTGCCGTGGCGATCCAGGGCCAGCCCCACCAGGCGACGGAGGGTGTCGTGGTCCTCCTGGATGGCGAGGTACTCGACGGTGCCGACCCGCAGGTGGCTGGACGCGACCCGAGCGAGCACCCCGCCCGGCGTGGTGCGGTAGCGCTGAACCGTCTCGCCCGTGCGGACCGCGGCCAGGGCGCGGGTGGTCGGCACCCCGAGCGCGTGCATGGCCTCGCTGATGATGTACTCCCGAAGCACGGAATCCAGTGCGGCCCGCCCGTCGCCGCGCCGGGAGAAGACCGTGCGCCCGCTGCCCTTGAGCTGCAGGTCGACCGGCGTGCCGTCGGAGCGCATGAGCTCGCCGAGGAGTGCGGCGCGGCCGTCGCCGAGACGCGGGGTCAGGTGGCCGAACTGGTGCCCGGCGTAGGCCCACGCGCGGGGCTGCACGTGCTCGGGGAGCGCGCCCCCGCCGAACCACCGCGCGGCGTTGTCGGACAGGGCGGCGGCATCCAGGCCCAGCTCGGCGGCGAGGGGCTCGTTGAGCAGCACCAGCTCGGGGTCCGGCCATGCGGTCGGGCGGGTGGGCACGGACAGGTCGGGCAGGGCGTCGGCCAGGCCGAGCTGCAGGGGCAGGGACATCCGAGGGCTCCAGGTGGGCGAATGTGCACACGTGGAGGCGAACGTCGAGGCCGGGGGATACTCGCTCCCATGCGTCGTCTCGTCCTCCCGCTCCTGCTCGCGGCCTGCGTTGGCCCCACTCCGGGGTCGACCGACTCGGACGTCGTCGCGACCTCCCCGCCGGGGGCACCCGAGGGGGTGCGCATCGAGCCCGCCGAGCCAGACACCACCTCGGACCTCGTGGTCGTGGTCGAGGACCTGCCCGTCGACCCCGATGATGATCTGGCCGGCCTGGTCATCCGCTGGACCCGCGGGGACCGGGAGATGACCGCGCTCGACGACCTCGACACCGTGCCGGCCGAGCAGACCCGCCGCGGCCAGCGCTGGACCGTCTCGGTCGCCGGCGTCGACGACGAGGGCCAGATCGGCCCGTCGACCACCGCCGTCGTGACCATCACCAACCTGCCGCCCGGCGCTCCCGTGGTCAGCATCTTCCCGGACGAGCCCCTCGCCGGAGTCGACGACCTCGTGTGCAGCGCCCAGGCCGACGATCCCGACGAGGACGAGCTCACCTACGCGTTCCGCTGGGAGCGCGACGGTCGGGTCGTCGAGGGCGCGCGGGTGGCTGCGGAGGAGCTGGTCGGCAAGGAGACCTGGACCTGCACGGCCACCGCGTCCGACGGCCGCGCGGACGGCCCGCCGGGCACCGCCTCCGTCTACGTGGAGGCCGCGCCGATCCCGTACTTCACCCTCGAGGATCGCAACCCGACGTCCCCGCGCTACGGCCGCGCCGTCTCCCCCCGCGACTACCTGGAGAAGGTGTCGGGCTGGTACTTCACCCACGCGACGTGAGGCGCCTGCCGTAGCCAGTTCGGCTACCTCGCGAAGATGATCGACGAGCTCCACACCGAGCGCCCCGACCTGCCCATCCACGCCCTCGCCGTCAACGAGGACGGCCTGCAGAGCGGCCTGAACGACCTGTGCCAGGTCTCCGATCTGACCGTGTTGCAGGACGACGACGTCGCCCGGGTGTGGGAGCGCTGGGACGCCTCCTGGCGCGACGTGGTCATCCTCGGCCGGGACAACGCGCCCTACGCGACCTTCAGCCTGTCGTCCCACACCCTGACCGACCCTGACGACTATGCCGCGTTGAAGGCGCTGTTCATCGAGGCGGCGGAGGCGGGGGAGTAGCGCGGCGACCCCCGCTCGTCGCCCGTTCCCCCGGTCTGCGCGTCGGCCGCTCGCCAGTCCGCTCGCCAGTCCGCTCGCGGTGTGTTCAGTCGCGGCCGGTTGCCCGGGCAAGTCGGTCGTTTTGCACTCGTGACCCCCCCTCACCACCGCCCGAGATCCACCTCCGCCGCCTCGACGATCCGCCGGGCGTCGTCGCGGTCCATCCCGTCGGCGGCCACCTCGGTGAGCAGGTCGCGCGCCTTGTCCAGCTCGTCCACGTCGGCGTACGCCCAGGCCAGACGGTAGCGCGCGTACAGCGCCTCGACGCCGACCGCTCCGGCGTTCACGGCCTTGCCGTAGGCGAGGATGGCCTTGTAGGCGTTGTCGTCTGCGTACGCGTCGCCGATGAGGCGGTAGGCGCGGGGCGCGAACTCGGACTCGGGGAAGCGCTTGACCACCTGGACCCACGCCTGCAGCGCCTCGTCGGGGTGGCCGCGGTGGCGCTGGGCCTCGCCCAGGAAGAACGTCGCCTGGTCGAGTCGGGCGTATGTCGGGTGGTCGGACAGGATGCGCTGGTAGAGCGCGACGGCGGTCTGCAGGTGCTCGTCCGCGGCTCCGTCACCCTGGGACTTCAGGTGGGCACCCGCCTGCACGTGCAGGTCGGCCAGGCGCAGGAACATCTCGGCGGCGCGCGGGCCGTCCACACCGCCCTTGGAGAGCAGCTCTTCCAGCAACCGGATCGACTGCAGGCGCTTCTGCTGCGCCAGGCGCGCGTACTCGGCGGAGGGCTGCTCCTGGATGTCCGCCCACGCGAGCGGACGGGTCCGTCCCAGGTGTCGCAGCAGCCGCTCGGCCTCGGCCCAGACAGAAGGATCGAGCCTGCTTGTCGACGCTGGGACGGCGACCTCCACCTCACCGCACGCGGTCCCGATCCGCAGCGCGGTCTCGGGCACGACCAGCTCGACGCTGCGGGCGTCGGCGACGTAGGAGGCGATGGGCTCGCGGCACACGGTCGAGGGGTGGGGGTTGCCGTCGAGACAGCCCTGCACGCCGGCCCACACCCGGGACAGGCGCCCGCGCTGGGGGGCGGCGGCCTGGGCGATGGCCTGCTCCCGGATCGCGTCGACCTCGGCCTGCGCCTCACGCTCGCACGCCTGCGGGTCCGTGCGCTTCGGTCGTCCGGCCGAGGCGGGCGGGAGGAGCAGTGCGAGCGCGAGCCAGATCATCGAGTCTCCGGTTGCAGACGTTCAGAGTCCATCGGGGCAGGTTGGTTCACGCTTCGCCCACGCCGCCACCCGCTCGCCCGGAGCCTGTCATGACCGACGAGACCGCCATCTGGACCGCCATCGACCGCGCCAACGCCGCGTGGACCCAGGGGCGTCCGCGTGACGTCGGTGCGCTCTATCACGCCGACGCCGTGCACATCGCGCCGGGGATCGCGACCCGGCTGCAGGGCCGCGGACCCATGGTCGAGTCCTACGAGGTCTACGACGCCGCCGCCCGGACCGAGCACTTCGAGGTCGTGCGCCGGGACCTCACCGTGCGCGGAGACACCGCGATTGCGACCTACGTCTTCCACGTCGTCTACACCATCGAGGGGGAGCGCTACGACGAGCACGGCCAGGAGATCATGGTGCTCGAGCGCGCCCCCGACGCCGAGCTGGGCTGGCTCGCGGTCTGGCGCCACCAGGTGGCGCTGCCTGAGGCGGGGACCAGCCTCGCGGGTTCGGCGTAATGTCCCGTTAGAGACCAGCACCTGCCCGCTTCCTACTCCGGACATGGACCCCATGCCCGGAGCCTCCGATGAAGCGCCGCCAGCGACGTGCCTCTTCCGCGACGCGTGCCACCCGTGAGCAGCCAGCTCGGCGGGTCGGACCCGCCGGCCCCGGTGCAGCCGGACCTGGTGCGCTGGGCGGCCGCGACGAAGACGGCGGACTCTTCGAGCAGGACCCTCGCGAGCCCGGCGTGCTCGAGGCCTTCGCGGCGAGCATGCCGCGCGGTCGACGCATGGGGGCGGACGGTCGGCGGGTCGGCGGCGCCATGGGCCTCGACGGTGCGGACGCCGAGATCCACGACGATGCCTACGGCGAGGATGTCGCTGACTGGATGGACGCCGAGGCGGTGACGGTGGGCCGGAGCATTTTCTTCGCGCCTGGCGCCTACGATCCGGGCAGCGAGGACGGCGACGATCTGCTCGCCGAGGAGCTGTTCCACACGGTCCAGGGCGGCGGCAGCGGGATCTCCGACGCGTCCGATCCCGATGAGAAGATCGCGCGGGATGCGGCGTCCAAGGCGGGATATGCGCTCCACGGCGATGGTCCGCGGGAGGTCTCACGCCGACCGGCGGGCTTCGGTGCCCTCGGCGGAGGCGTGCGCGCGCGCCGGCGGGGGCGGAGCGAGCGGAAGGAGCGGCGGGACGACCGCCAGGAGGCGCGCAAGGATCAGCGGGAGGAGCAGGCCGAGGAGCGCGCCCATGCCCGCGAGCAGAAGGCCGCCGCGCCGCCGAAGAAGCCCGTCGCCGCGAAGCCGAAGCCGAAGCCGAAGCCGAAGCCGAAGCCGAAGCCCGCGCCCAGGTCCAAGGCCGCCGCGCCGAAGCCCGGGTCCGCGCACAAGGCGGGCGCGCCGACGCCGAAGTCCAGCTCCAGCCGCAAGGACGCCCGCAAGGACAAGCGGTCGGACCGCAAGGCGTCCCGGAGCGAGTCGAAGGAGGAGCGGGGCGAGCGCCGCGAGGACAAGCAGGCCGATCGCCACGCCGGCAAGGCCGCTCGCCAGGAGACCCGCGATCAGAAGCGCGAGATGCGCGCCGACAGCCGGGCGTCGCGGCCCGAGGAGCGGGAGGCGGTCCGGGCGGACCGCGACGCCCGTCGCGAGGCGAAGCGCGACGAGAAGGAGGCGAAGAAGGCGCAGAAGGGGGAGGAGCGCGAGGCGAAGCGGGAGGGTCGCCGGGACGACCGCGAGGCGAAGCGGGACGCCCGGGACGCGCGGCGGCAGGAGCGCCAGGACATCCGCGATCTCCCCAAGGACGAGCGCAAGGAGGCCAAGCGCGAGAACCGGGAGGAGCGCCAGGAAGAGCGGCAGGAGGCGCGCGAAGAGCGCCAGGAGCAGCGCCGCGAGGACCGGGAGGAGCGGCGGGAGGAGCGTGCTGAGGATCGCATGGAGAAGAAGCTCGACCGCAAGGGTGAGCTCTTCGAGTACTACTGCGAGCAGGACGAGCTGTACGCCGAGCACCTCAACCAGGCGGTCGAGGCGGGCCTGGACTGGTTCCGCGACCAGACCACCGACCACCTGGTCGGCAAGCTGTCGACCGCAGGCCTGCGTCAGAAGGCCCGCGACGACATCGCGAAGTACGCCGACGATACCGCGCAGGACCAGCTCGACAAGGAGATCGAGTCCATCAAGAGCAAGATGGCGGACAACGCGACCGGCGACGCCGAGCGCGAGTACCTGATGATGAAGCTCGACGCGATGCAGGGCGGCTGGCGCGGCAAGCGGCTCGATCGGAAGGTGGAGAAGGAGCTCGAGGACATGGCGATCGCCCAGGCGGTCCAGGACGTCTGCGGCGACTTCATCGACGCGGAGTGCGCCGATCCGGACCTGCGCGAGCGCGTCGAGAACGGCGCCGCCACCGCCTACCGCAAGGCGATGAACTACGAGGACAAGCACCTCGACGACGCCAACGAAGCCGCGATGATCGCCGCGACCGCGGTGACGCTCGCCAACCCCATGCTCGCGCCCTTCGCCGCCCTGGGCATGGCGGGCGCGGCCATCCTCGACGGCCTGCTTGGCGACAAGGAGCAGGCGGCCATCCGCAAGGCCGAGGGGGAGGCGAAGGAGCACTTCCGGCGCACCACCAAGGAGCGCGTGCGCAAGGACGATCGCTTCGACCGGGACGGCGCCTTCGCCACGGAGGTCGCCGACCGCCTGCCCGACCTGATCCGGGACGACGACTTCCAGCGCGAGGCCCTGCTCAACGTCGCCACCGACCTCGAGAGCCGCAGCATCGCCGACGGCTTCGGGCAGGTGGCCGAGCAGTGGGGCGACGCGACCGGCACGCTGCAGGAGGGCGACACCACCGCCGGCGGGGCCATCCAGGCGGACACCGGCCTCGAATCTGGACTCTCCCTGGAGGCGCGGCTCAAGATCCCGGTCGTCGTCCTGAGCAAGGACGTCAAGATCGTGCTGGGCCTGGACGCCAAGCTCACCGCGGTCAGCGGGGGCGCCCTGGCGCTGAACCTGGGCATCCAGGGCGGGCTCGAGGGCAGCATCGACGCAGGGCCCATCGAGGTCGGCATCACGCTCGCGCTCAAGCTCGGCCTGATGAGCTCCGCCAAGACCCTGCCCGACCTCATGGAGCAGCTGTCCTACGTGTTCATGCGCATGTTCGACACCCGCATGAGCAAGGAGCTGGAGGGCGCGGATCTGTCCGGGCAGGAGTCCTACCTGGAGGCGAAGGCCGAGGGCGCCAGCGACGACGAGGGCCGCGGCCGCGTGGTGCGCAAGATCGTCGGCGCCCTGTGGGGCATGGGCGGACGATCGGGAATGGACGCCTACGACGAGGCGAAGATCTGGGCGGCGATGGTCGAGGAGCGCATGGCGGCCCAGGGCGGCAGCGTCAGCTTCTCGGCGGGCCTCGAGGCCGGGGCCAAGGCGGAGTTCGACTTCGGCAACCAGGACCACACCGCGGCGGACGGGGCCACCGACTACACCGGCGGCAGCTCGTCCGACATCGCCGGGCAGGTGAACGGGAGCACCACGCCGCCCGGCTTCGGCGGGAGCATGGACATCGGCACCGGCGTGGCGGACAACCCGACCGAGACCGTCGGCAAGCTCGAGGACATGCTCGGCGAGAAGCTGCAGGTGAAGGGCAAGGGCGGGGTCGCCTACACCGGCACGCTCGCCGGCGACGAGGACGGCAACGTCGACTACACCGACGGCATGAAGGAGTACCTGGAGCTGGAGGGGCAGCTGGGTCCGATCTCGGCGAAGCTCAAGTGGGAGTTCCTCCAGGAGCTCGGTGCCGACGCCCTCGAGCACAGCGACGGCCGCGCCGGCCTGTTCGAGTACGAGGTCGCGATGAAGGTGCCCGACGCGGGCGGTCCGGCGGCCCAGCTGCTCGACGGCAACCCCGGCGGCCTGCTCGCTCCGCTGGCGAAGCTCTTCGACGGCTTCGAGCAGCAGCACGGCCAGGCGGTCGAGGAGGGCGTCTTCAACGGCAACGGCCAGCTGGCCTCCTCCAGCGAGACGGGTCACCCCGGCGGCGACCTGCCCGACAAGGTGGACGAGGAGGTGGCCCGCCTGACCGTCGACTCCGGCGTCGACAACTTCGTCGAGGGCATCGTCGAGCCGTTGACCGCCAAGTCGGACATGATCATCGAGATCAAGGGAAGGAAGGACCTCTTCGCGACTCGCGACGGGAACCTGGAGAACGGCACCGGGTTCGAGAACGAGCTCGTCATCAAGAGCGAGATGGAGCAGAAGTTCGACCACGGTGACGCGGACAAGGTGGCGTCTGCCAAGGTCAAGGCGTGGGAGGAGCAGCTGAAGATCCCACTTTCCCGGCAGGGATGATCGCAGCTGCGGAGGAGATAGGGGCGGGGCATGGCCCTTCTTCGACTCCTCTCGGACCCTGCGCAGCCGCTGGTCCGCCTGCGCGCGCGCCACTTGATCGGCCGCTCGAACCGCTGTGATCTGCGCCTGCGCGAGCCCTCGGTCTCCGGGGAGCACGCACTGGTGACGTTCTCCGACGGGGCGTGGTGGGTTCGCGACCTGGGCAGCCGCAATGGCACCCGGGTGGACGAGCTGCCCCTGGACGCGGGCGCGTCCCGGGAGCTCGCACTCAACCACAAGCTCTCGTTCGCGGGCTCGGGTCCGTGGGCGGTGGTGGACCTCGATCCGCCGCTGGCGACGGCGGTAGCACTGGACGGCGGCAAGGACCTGGAGCTGGACGGCGGCATGCTCGCCCTGCCCAGCGAGGACGACCCGGAGATCCTGGTGACCCAGGCGCTCGACGGGCGCTGGCTCATCCAGCGAGAGACTGGGGACGAGTTCGTCGAGGACGGGCACATCGTCGAGGTGGGCGGCCGACGCTTCCAGCTCTCCCTGCCGACCAGCCTGTCCGCCACCCTGACCGCCGCCCAGAGCGCCCTGCGGGTCGACACCTGCAGCCTGCTCTTCCACGTCAGCCTCAACGAGGAGGTCGTCGAGGTCACCGTGCGTGGACCGGGGCGCTCCGAGCACCTGCCCGAGCGGGTGCACCACTACGTGCTCCTGCACCTGTCCCGGCTGCGCAAGCAGGACGTCGAGCAGGGCCTGCCCCCCCACGAGTGCGGCTGGATCCCCCGCCCCCAGCTGGCGACCGATCTGCGCCTGTCCGAGGCCTCGCTGAACGTGCAGCTCTACCGGGCGCGCAAGCAGCTCGCCGACGCCGGGCTCCTTGGCGCAGAGGAGCTCATCGAGCGGCGTGGTCGCGAGATCCGCCTGGTGGTGGAGCGGGTCGAGGAGCAGCCCCTCGGCGCGTGATCACCAGGGCCAGCCGCCCGGGGGGAGCAGGCGCGCGGCGCGGATGGACTCCCAGCCCGGGTGAGCGCGCAGGGCGTCGAGGTCAGGGTGGGCGTCGAGCGCGTCGACGGCGGTGGGCGGGTCGGGGGCGACGGCGAGCAGGCGCTCCGCGGCGGCCAGCGCCTCGTCGAGATCGCCCTCGGCAGCCGCACCCAGCACCTCCTCTCGGAGCAGGGCCTGGGCGAGCTCGTCGTCGGGGTCGGGCAGGTCATCCAGCAGGGCGAGGGCCTGGCGTCGGTCGCCGCGGGCGCGGGGCAGGCGGTCCAGGCGGCGCATCAGGCCCGCGCGCAGGATCAGCAAGCGGGTGAGGGCGCGCCGTCCGCGCGCGTCGAGGCGATCGGGGGACAGGTCGTCCAGGGTGGCGAGGGCCAGCTCCAGGTCCTTCACCTCGCCCGGATCCAGGGTGTCCGGGTGCCGCGCGACCCCCTGCCAGGTGCTCCAGGCGAGCTCGGGCCACTGGTCCCCGAGTGCTGGCGCGAGCAGCCGGGCCATGCGCTGGGGGCGGGAGCGCAGCAGGCCGTACAGGCGACTGCGGGTGGCCCGATCCGAGGCGTACTGGCTCCACAAGCGCCCGATCGCCTCCCGGGCCAGGCGCAGATCTCCGAGCTCCTCCGCGACCACCAGTCGCGCCAGGTCGTGGTCCAGATCCTGCGGCGCGTCCCGCAGCGCGCCGAGGGCCTCGTCGGGCCGGCCCGCGGCGAGCGCCCGGTGGGCGGCGTGGGCCGCGGTGAGCCCCTCCGGCGGCGTGTGGATCGGGCTCACTCCGTGCACGACCAGGTCCCGGATCGTCGCCTCGCCCAGCTTGCCGGTGGCCGCCGTGGACCAGCGGTGGCGGATCTCGACGGACAGGCGGTACCGGCCGGGCTCGGGGTCCTGATCGGGGAAGATCGGAGCCCCTCCGAAGCGGCGGGTGCTGGGGAGCAGGTCGCCGTCCACCGACAGCCGGGGGGCGCAGAAGCGGCTCGGCGCGGCGAGATCGAGACCGAGCCACAGGGAGAGCTGGCCGCTGCCGCTCGGGGGGAGGGCGCCGTACTGCTCCATCCACGCCGGCTGCTGGCAGCCCGCCACCAGCTGGGCCGCGGTCGCGCTGCCCTCGGCCCCGACGAAGACCCGCTGCAGCACCGGATCGTGCCCCTGCCGCGCCCAGGGCTCCAGCGGGTCGAGCAGGACCAGGACGTGCGCCGGCGGCTCCAGGCGGCCGATGTCCAGGTCCCAGTCGATGGTGATCGGCGTGCCATCCCACTGCACCTCGCGGGTGAGCACGATCGTGCGCGCGGTGCCCACCACGTGCCACGCGCCGTCTTCCTCGACCCGGAGGGCGAGCGGATCCTCCACCGTCCACGCGTCGAGCGAACCCGGGCCGCGGACCTCGCCCGCGCTCGACACCGCCGCGGCCTGCTCTGCCAGGGCCTCCCACCAGGCGCGATCGTCCGGCGCCAGGTCCGGGCGGGCGAGCGCGACCTCGGCGAGGCGCCCCGCCGCCTGCAGATCGACCAGCCGGGCCAGGACCTCCCCCAGGCCGTGCAGGGTCTGGACCCGCGGCGCTGGCGCGGCCGCCTCCCGGGCCGCCTCGAACAGGCGACGCGCCTCCGCCAGCTCGCCATGATCCGCCTGCACCGCCGCAGCTCGGGCGAGCGCCTGCTCGGCCAGCGGCGTGCCGGCGTAGCGAGCCGCCACCTGCTCCAGCTCGGTCGACGCGACCTCGAACAAGCCCATGCGGATCAGCACCTCGATCTGCGACCACAGCTGCTGATCGGAGCGGGACAGGCCGTCCGGCGGGGGCAGGGTCTCCGCGGGCTCGACGGTCGGCGGGGTCCAGGGGTCCTGGCCGATGCCGAGCACGCCGTTGATGCCGCCCTCCTCGGCACCTCCCAGGACCAGGAGCTCCGGAGCGGGATCGCCGTCCAGCTCGGCGACGCCGCGCACCCGGACGTAGGGGAGGTGGGCGACGGTCTCGTAGCCGTCGGGGCGGTGCATCAGGATCCGGGTGCCGGCCTCGCTGGACGCGATGAAGTCCGGGTGGCCGTCCAGATCGAGGTCGTAGGGGATCAGCTGGGCGTCGGAGCGCCACCCGCGGGCGTGCACCGGGTGGGAGGTGTCGTCGATGAGGGCTGTGGGGGTCCAGCTGCGGCCAGCGGGGGTCAGCAGGTGCACGCCAGGCTGGGCGGCCAGGTGCTCAGGGCCGGGGAACAAGGCGGGCTCTGGCGGGGTCTCCAGGACCTGCATCGCCACGGTCGGCGGGTCTGTGCCCGGAACCATGGCCACGCTGCGCAGGTCGCCGGTCTGCAGGCGGCGCTCCAGCACGGACTCGCCGTCGACGAGGTCATAGGCCCGCAGGTCGTAGGCGCCGAACTCCCGGACGTGCACCAGCAGCTCGTCGTCGCCGTCCCCGTCCACGTCCGCGACCGCCTGGGGCAGGGCCCAGGAGTCCACGGCGGCCAGCTCGGGTGCGATCGTGATCGCCTCGGAATCGCCCTCGCCCGCGGGGGGGATGCGAAAGCCGACGACCCGATCGGGCCGGACGGCCATCCACACCTCGAGGATACCGTCGCCATCGATGTCACCGGACACGGACAGGTCGCCGCGGCGCTGCTCGAAGCGCACCAGCTCGTGCGGGGGAAGGGGGCGGATCTGAAGCGCGCCGTCCTTCCACACGAACAGCTCCATGCGCACGGCGCGCGAGCCCTCGAACTGGGATACCACCCGCACGCTCTCGCCGTACAGGTCGTGGCGGGCGGGGCCGCAGCGGGCGCGGGTCGGCCAGGCGCCCGCGTCGTCCCAGGAGAGCGCGTGGCGATCGAGCACCATCATCCGCTGCTCACCGCGCTCGCCCTGCAGCCGCATCAGCTGGTCGAGGCCTTCCGGGCCGCGCCAGCTGCAGACGAAGTCCTGCTCGACGCCGCCGGTGTGCAGGTAGGACCGCAGCCCGGAGAGGAACGCGGACAGCTCGGGATCGTCGACCAGCGCGGCGGCGCCGCTCAGATCGCCGCCCGCAGCCGCGGCGTCCCGGGCCAGGCCGAGCGGGACTGGCACCGCCAGTCGGTTCAGCTGGTCGACCGCGGCGACCAGTCCGTCCCAGCGCTGCTTCAGCCGGAGCTCCTCCGCGAGGCGCAGCAGGGCGGTATCGCGGGTCTCGGCGGTGCGGGACAGCGCGTACGCGCGGGCAGTCGCGCGCAGGACCTCGTCGTCGTCGGCGGCGGAGCGGTCCACGGCCCGGCGCTCCGCCCAGGTCAGCCAGGCGCGGGCGAGGGCATCCGTGCCGACCAGCTCGGGGTCGCTCACCAGACCCTCGAAGGCGGCCTGGGCGTGGTCGCCACCGGTCTGCTCCATCCGTGAGACCACCTCGTCCACCCGCTCCTGCGCCCGCGCCTCCCGCGCCGAGGCCTGCCACGTGGTCCACGCCCACGGGGTCGCTGCGAGCAGGGCGACCGCGACCAGTCCGCCCGCGCCGAGCGCCAGGAGCGGACCACGGCGTGGCGGCGGGGGCAGGGGAGGGAACTTGGTCTCCAAGGAAGACGTTCGAAGCAGGATCTCGTGGAGCGACCTGGCCAGCTCTCCGGCGGTCGGCCGCCTCGCGGGCACGGGGTCGGCCGCCCGGGCCACCAGCGCCATGAGGTCCTCGGGGAGGTCGGGGCGCTGCTCCGCGAGATCGTCGGGGATCCCCTGGCGCACCGCCTCGAGCACCTCGGCGATGGTCGGGCGCAGGAAGGGGTTGCGGCCGGTCAGCAGCTCGATGAGTACCACGCCGAGCGCGTAGACATCGGTGTGGGGTCCCACGTCTCGGCCCCGGTCGCGCACCTGCTCTGGCGCCATGTACAGGGGCGTGCCAGCGATGCCACGACCCGCCTGCAGGTCCGCGTCGTCGTAGGCGAGCCCGAAGTCGGCGAGGCGTGGTCGATCGCCGTCCAGCAGCACGTTGGCCGGCTTGATGTCGCGGTGCACGAGTCCGGCGTCGTGGGCGTGCTGCAGGCCCTCGGCCAGGGCGGCGACCCAGCTGACCGCGGTGGTCCACGCGAGCGCTCCCCCCCGGCCCCGGTCCTCCAGGGTGGGCCCGTCGACCAGGTCCATGGTGAACCAGTCCCCCGCGGCGTCGCGGCCAACGTCGTGGATGCCGACGATGTTCGGGTGCGACAGGCGCGCCGCCGCCCGCGCCTCGCGGATCAGGCGCTCGCGGGTGCGGCCGTCCGGGGCCCGCTTCAGGCGCTTCAGGGCGACGTCCCGGTGCAGCTCCGGATCCCACGCCCGGTAGACGACCCCGTGGGCGCCCGTGCCCAGCAGCGAGCGCAGCTCGTAGCGCCCCGCCTGCCCCAGCGATCCGTCCGCCTCCAGGGACTCCAGCGGCACGTCCACCGTGCTGGCGACGTCGGTGCGCAGGCTGACCGCCGCCTCGCGCAGGCTGATCCGCGCCTCCGGATCCAGGCGGGTCAAGGCGACGATCGCCTCACGGAGCTCCCCGGGGACCCGCGCGCCCGGGTCGAGCCCAGCGGCAGGTGGCGGATCGGGCGGGGGCTCGCCGGTGAGCAGCTCGTGGGCGACAAGTCCGACCGCGACGGCATCCACGGCGAGCGGATCCACCGTGCCGTCGGCGAACCACGGCGCCAGCTGGGGCGGTGGGCGGTCGACCCCCCGCTGCAGGTGCAGGCCCGTGATCCGCAGCTCGCCGCTGTCGTCGATCTTGAGGTCGTCCAGATCCAGGCTGCCGTGGGCCATGCCCTTGAGGTGGGCCAGCGCGAGCTCGTCGATGAGCTCGGCGATCCAGCGTGCAGGATCGTCGCGCCCTGCCTCGCGCAGGGGTCGTCCACCACCAGCCCCTCGTACGGACTCCGAGATCGCACCCTCCGCGCCCAGTCTACCGGCTGATCCGCGCGGGGAGGGGATCGCGACATGGCGTGTAACGAAACCCGTCCCGTCCCCCCGGCATCCCGCCTCCGGAGGTGGCCATGGCTCGCTGGGTGGTGGCGTTGTGCGTGCTCGCGGCGTGTGCGGAGACCGAGCCGGGGAGCGACTCGGACGCCGTGGCCACGGTGCCCTGGGAGACGGCCGAGTGCGGCCTCGATCCGGAGCACACTGGCTGGGAAGAAGGGGACGTCCTTCCTGACTTCTCGCTCATGAATCAGCACGGCTCGCAGACTGGCCTGCACCAGTTCTGCGATCGCCACGTGCTGATCCAGGTGACGAACTTCTGGTGAGGCGCGTGTCGTCGGGAGGCTCCCGACGGTCAGCACCTGTACGAGACCTTCGGCGACGACCTGATGGTCGTCAGCGTCATGCGCAATGCGGACCTCGGCCGCCTGCAGGAATGGGCAGACGAGTACGGCGTCACCCACCCGCTGCTCGAGGACACGGGCGGGGGCACCGGCGACATCGGTACCCGCCTCTCGCTCGACGGTCACACCCCGTCGAACCACCTGGTCGGGCCGGGGGCGGTGCTGCTGCGCCGGGAGCACCGACCGACCGAGTCGGAGCTGCGGGAGCTGCTCGGGGGGTGAGGGAGGGTCACCCCAGCTCTCCCACCCCCAGCAGGATCAGGCAGATGTTCGGCAGGACCTCCCATGGTTCGGCCCGCCGAGGAATCCTAGGTTGCAGCCAGGACACCGGCCCACTTCACCGCGTGGGCCCGATCGGACCTGGAGGTCACCATGGACAAGAACGAGCAGCTCTCCCGCCGGGGATTCGTCGCCGGCTCCGCCGCGGCAGGCACCGTGGCCGCGCTCGCCGGGACTGTGCCCGCCTTTGCAAAGGGAAAGAAGAAGGCGGCGGATGGCAAGGTTCGCGCCCGGGCGGCCTTCGATGCGTCCGGCGAGCTGAAGCCCTTCGAGTTCGAGCGTCGGCCGATGGGCGACGACGACATCGTCATCGACATCAAGTTCGCCAGCGTCTGCCACTCGGACATCCACCAGGAGCGCGGGGACTGGGGGCCGCAGCAGTATCCCCAGGTGCCCGGCCACGAGATCGTGGGCATCGTGAGCGCGGTGGGCAGGAACGTCACGACGTTCAAGGTGGGCGACCGCGCCGGCGTCGGCTGCATGGTCGACAGCTGCATGGACTGCCCCTCCTGCGACCACGGCGAGGAGCACTACTGCCAGAAGGGCAAGACCCTGTTCACCTACGGCTACCCCGATGAGCGGGAGGCCACGGGCATCACCCAGGGCGGCTACTCGAGCCGCATCGTCGTCCGCGACCACTTCGCGGTGCACATCCCCGACCACATCTCCCTGCAGGAGGCCGCGCCGCTGCTCTGCGCCGGCATCACCACGTACTCGCCGATCATGCAGGCCAACTTCGATGTGGGCGACAAGGTCGGCGTGGTCGGGATCGGCGGCCTCGGGCACCTGGCGGTCAAGCTGGCCGTGGCCAAGGGCGCGGAGGTCGTCGCGTTCACCACCTCGCCGTCCAAGGTGGCCGACATCGAGTCCTGGGGCGCCAAGGCGGTGGTGGTCGATGGCCCCGAAGCCCTCGGACCGCACCGCGCGACCCTCGACTGGGTGATCTCGACCATCCCGGTGAAGTACGACGTGGCCGCGTACGCCTCGGTCGTCAAGCCCCACGGCACCTTCACCCAGGTGGGCATGCCCGACGGCTTCTCGCTGACCGTGAACGCCATCGCCCTGTCGATGTCCCGGGTGAAGTTCAACGCCTCGCTCATCGGCGGCATCCCCGAGACCCAGGAGGTCGTGCACTTCTGCGCGGACAACCGGGTCGTCCCGGACATCCAGCTGATCACCGCCGACGAGATCACCGCGGCGTGGGTGAAGGTCCAGAACAAGGAAGCCCGCTACCGCTACGTCATCGACGCGGCGACGTTCTAGGGGAGCCAGGCTTGGACCGGACCGCAGACATCGCCGCCGCCGAAAGGCCAGGGCCCCGCCGGGCGCTGGCCGGCGCCCTGCTGTGCGCCACCACCCTCGCCAGGGTGGGCCTGCGCGCCCCCGCCCCGCGCTAGATCCTCTTCGATCCCGCCAGGAGTCCCCATGTCGACCCTCGCCGCCCCCCTCGCCGCGTTCCGTGCCACCCTGCCGTCGAAGGAGCTGACCGGCGTCGCCGAGACCGGCGTGCCCGGCGTGAGCTTCTTCTGGATCGGCGAGGACAAGCCGCGCTCGCCCCTGCTCTACGACACCGGCATCGTGATCCTCGGGCAGGGCCACAAGGTGGGCTGGCTCGGTGGCCGAGAGTTCAGGTATGACGCCGAGACCTGCCTGGTGCTCGGCGTTCCGGTCCCCTTCGAGTGTGCCTCGTACGGTACGCCCTCCGAGCCGCTGCTGGGGGTGCGCCTCGACGTCGATCTGGGCCTGCTGCACAGCCTCGTCGCTCGCTTCTCCGGCCGGCTCGGCAGCGATCCCCGCGCGGGCAAGGGCGTGCACAGCGCGGTCGAGCCCCTGCGCATGGAGGGCGCGCTGCTCCAGGCGGTGGTGCGGCTGCTCGAGAGCCTCTCCGACCCCATGGACCGCACCGTCGTCGGTCCGGCCGCGGTGGAGGAGATCATCTACCGGATCCTGCGCTCGGAGCACGGGCGCGTCCTGCACGCCCTGACCCGCCACCAGACCCCCTACGCCAACATCGCCCATGCCCTCGAGCTCATCCACGGCGACTTCCGGAACGCGCTCTCGGTCGAGGACCTGGCCAAGGAAGCCGCGATGAGCGTGTCCTCCTTCCATCGGACCTTCAAGGACGTCACCGGCGAGACCCCGCTGCAGTACCTCAAGAAGGTCCGCCTGCTGAAGGCCAAGAGCTTGCTCGTCTACGAGGGCAAGCGCGTCGAGGAGGCGGCTCACGAGGTCGGCTACGCGAGCCCGTCCCAGTTCAGCCGCGAGTTCAAGCGCTACTTCTCGGTGCCGCCGTCCGAGGCCGCGACCCTGCCCTACAGCGATCCCATCCTGCCCGAGCTGCAGATGGTCTAGCGGACCATCGCCTGGAGACGTCATGACCCGCATCCAGCTGTCCTTCGGCTCCGAGCGCCTCGTCGCCATCCTCGACGACTCGGCAGCGGGCAGGGCCTTCGCCGGCCTGCTGCCCCTGGAGCTCGATCTCACCGACTACAACGCCACCGAGAAGGTGTCCCAGCTGCCCGCGAGGCTGGACACGACCGGTGCGCCCGCGGCCTGCGCGGCCCGCGCCGGCGACCTCACGTACTACGCGCCGTGGGGCAACCTCGCGATCTTCTACCGGGACTTCCCCAGCGCCCGCGGCCTGGTGCGTCTGGGGACGATCGAGGGTGGCCTGGGTCCGCTCGCCCGGTCGGGGGCCCTGCACGTGCGCATCGAGGCGGCACCCGCTGAAGGGTAGGGGCGCGTTCTCCTGCCCATCCATCGCCAGGTTGGCAGGATCAGGCAGATCATCTGCAGAAACCACCATGGTTCGCCTCCCGACGGTTTCATAGATTGAAAGCGTATGACGGAGGCAGAATCATGAAGACCCAGGTCACAGCGGCCGCCCTGATGGCGGCGCTTTCAAGCACTGCGGACGCGGGTCGTCGCCAGGCGGATCCCGCCGACGGCGCCCCGGCCCTCGCCACCTACACGGACCAGCTCGTCTACGGCGAGCTCTGGGATCGGGACGTCCTGTCCCGCCGCGACCGCAGCCTGGTCACGGTGGCGGCGCTGGTCGCGAACGGCCGCACGTCCCAGCTGCAGTTCCACTTCGGGCGCGCGCTCGACCACGGCGTGACGCCCGTCGAGCTGTCCGAGCTCGTCACCCACGTCGCCTACTACGCGGGCTGGCCGGTCGGCACCGAAGCCGCCGCCGAGCTGGCCTCCGTGTTCCGCGCCCGCAAGCTGTCCGTGGACGCCGCGGATCCCGAGCTGCTCGCCCTCGATCCCGACAAGGAGGCCGCGCGCAAGCAGTCGGTCGCCCGGGTTGCGGTGCTCGCGCCGGGCCTCGCCCAGTACACCAATGAGCCCCTGTTCTCCGAGGTGTGGCGCCGTCCCGGTCTCGCACCCCGCGACCGCAGCCTGGTCACCGTCGCGACCCTCATCGCCACCGGCCAGGCCGAGCAGATGCCCTTCCACCTGGGTCGCGCCCTCGACAACGGCCTCACCGAGCCCGAGGCGTCGGAGGTGGTCGCGCACCTGGCCTTCTACTGCGGCTGGCCCCGTGCCTTCTCCGCGGTCGGGCCCCTCGGCGAGGTGCTGAAGGCGCGTCAGCAGCCCGCCACGCCCGAGCCTCCCGCCGAGCTCACGGTCACGCCGCGCGCGGAAGCCCCGCACTTCAGCGGCCCGCCGGCAAACTTCACCGGAGAGGTCGAGGTGGAGTCGCTGTTCCGCGCCGATCTCGACGGCGACAACGGCGGCGGCATGGTGCACTTCCAGCCCGGCGCCCGCACCGCCTGGCACACCCACCCCCGCGGCCAGACCCTCGTCGTCACCGCTGGCGTGGGCTGGGTCCAGCAGGAGGGCAAGGCGCGCCACACCATCCGCGTCGGTGACGTGGTCCGCATCCCGCCCCACGTGCGGCACTGGCACGGGGCCAGCGCAGAGCAGGCCATGTCCCACATCGCGATCGCGGAGTCGGTGGACGGCTCCTCGGTCACCTGGATGGAGCTCGTGCCCGACGCGATCTACCGCGCCGAGCAATAGCCCCTTCCCACCCCAATCGAACACCTGAAGCACGAGGTACAACCATGATTCTCCAGGAAACCTACTCCCTCTCCAACGGCGTCGACATCCCCAAGCTGGGCCTCGGCACCTGGATGGTCTCCGACTCCGACGTCGAGCAGGCCGTCGTCGACGCGGTCGCGCTCGGCTACCGCCACATCGACACCGCCCAGGCCTACCAGAACGAGGCCGGCGTCGGCCGCGGCTTGAAGGCTGTCGGCGTCCCGCGGGACGACCTGTTCCTCACGACCAAGCTGGCCGCCGAGGTCAAGTCGTACGACGCTGCAGTGGAGGCCATCGACGCCTCGCTGAAGGCCCTCGGCGTCGACGTCATCGACCTGATGATCATCCACAGCCCCCAGCCCTGGATGCAGTACGGCGAGGAAGACCGCTTCTTCGAGGGCAACCGCGAGGCGTGGCGCGCCCTCGAGGACGCGTACACGGCGGGCAAGCTCCGGGCGATCGGCGTGTCCAACTTCCAGGAGGTCGACCTCGACAACCTGCTGTCTTCCTGCCGGATCGAGCCCATGGTCAACCAGATCCTGGTGCACGTCGGCAAGACCCCGAAGGCCCTGATCGCCTACTGCCAGGACAAGGGGATCCTGGTCGAGGCCTACTCGCCGATCGCCCACGGCGTGCTGCTCGAGCACGACGCCGTCGGCGCCATGGCCGAGAAGTACGGCGTCTCCGTCCCCCAGCTGTCCATTCGCTACGATCTCCAGCTGGGCCTGCTGCCTCTGCCCAAGACCGCCAACCCGGCCCACATGAAGGACAACGCGGGCGTGGACTTCACCATCTCCGACGAGGACATGGAGGTCCTGAAGAACGTGCCGCAGATCGAGGACTACGGCGAGGCCAGCGTCATGCCGGTGTTCGGCGGGAAGCTCTGATCGCTGCCGGGTTCCCGGCGTCTCGCGCGTGCGCCTCGATGGCCCGAGCGAGGCGCTTGGGATCGACCGGCTTGACCAGCACGTCGCACATGCCGGCCTGCAGGCACGCCTCCCGGTCCTCGGCGAACGCCGCCGCGGTGAGTCCCACCACCGGAGCATCGCCGTACGGTGCGGCCAACACGGCGATCTGGCGGGTCGCCTCCAGGCCGTCCATGTCCGGCATCTGGTAGTCCATCAGGATCAGGTCGAAGACCTCGCGGCTGGCCAGCGACAGCGCCTCCTGCCCCGAAGCTGCCGTGAAGACCTCGTGCCCCTGGCGCTCGAGGGCGTAGCGCGCCACGCGCAGGTTGATGGGGTTGTCGTCCACGACCAGGATCGCGCGCGGAGGGATGTGTGCGAGCAGCTCGGTCTGGTCCACGGCCCGGGTCCTCTGGGTCGGGATGCGCACCTCGAAGGTGGTGCCGACTCCGAGCGTGCTCTGCACGGTGATCGAGCCGTCCATGAGGGTGGCGAGCTCGTGGCAGATGGCGAGGCCGAGGCCCGAGCCGCCGAACCGGCGTGAGGTGGAGGCATCCGCCTGGGCGAAGCGCTCGAAGACTCGGGAGACCGCCTCGGGCGTCATGCCGATCCCGGTGTCGACCACGCGCAGGGCCAGCTCGCGCTCGTCGATCAGCTCCGCGTGCAGCGTCACGTGGCCGCGCTCGGTGAACTTCAGCCCGTTGCCGAGCAGGTTCATGAGGATCTGCTTCACCCGCCCGCCGTCGAGGCGCAGGCAGTCGTCCCGGAAGGGGTGCTCCACCCGCAGCTCGATGCCACGGGCGCGTGCGATGGGCTCGAGCAGGGCGCGGACGCCGTCCAGCAGGTCGGAGATCGTACAGGGGCGGGGCTCGATGTGGAGCTGGCCGGACTCCAGGCGACTCCAGTCGAGCACGTCGTTGAGCACGACCAGCAGCCCCTCGCCCGAGCTCTGGATCGCGGCGACCATGTCGCGCTGGGAAGGGTCGAGATCGGTGTTGTGCAGGGCGTCCGCGAGGCCCAGCACGCCGTTCAGCGGCGTGCGGATCTCATGGCTCATGTTGGCCAGGAACCGGCCCTTTGCCTCGGACGCGGCCTCTGCGGCCTCCTTGGCGGCGCGCAGCTCCTGGCGCTGCTTGCGCAGGCGGACGGTGAGGTCGCGGGTCCGGCGGGCGCTCGCATCGAGGAGCTCGATGGCGAGGAGCAGCTCGCCGCTGGGGTCGTGGAGCGGCAGATCGCTCAGGCCCCACCCGGCGGTGTCGAGATCGCGGACCCGGTTGGCGAGGGGTGCGCCGACGAACACCCGCAGGTCGTCCGTGTTGAGCACGTCGCCGCGGAGGACCAGGGCTCCAGCCCTGCAGCGCAGCACCGCCGGCTCGTTCAGCACCTCGGGCAGATCGAGCGGAGAGCCGGTGACGCCGATCGCCAGGTCGCAGGTGAACACCTCGTCGATGTGGCGTCCGACCCCGCCCGGAAGGCGCGCGGCGAGCCGGCTGCCCAGGTGGCGGACCCGACCGTCCCGATCCCACGCCAGGTGGAACGGAAACAGGCGGTCCAGGTGGGCTCGGTCGAGGACGAGGCTCATCTCAGACGGGTCTCGCACGCACGATGAACGTGTCGTGGCCGTCGTCTGCGCGATGGCCGACCTGGCTCACCTCCACCACCTCCGCCGTGTGCTGACCGATGCCGCGCAGCAGGCCGACCACCATGGGCGCCAGGCCTTCGCGCTCGCTGTAGTAGCGGAGCTCGAAGCTGCCATCCTCGCGATCGAGCACGTCGAACCGCGGCGGGGTCAGCTCGGGGAAGCCGAGCTTGACCTGGGCGTGCAGGCGGTTCAGGTTGCCGACGAACTCGCGGACGGTCCGGCCGGTCTGGTCGAACAGCGACCCGTAGCCCTCGCGGCCGGTGAACCGGGTCCAGTGCTCGCCGAAGCTCTCCAGCACCGCCGCCGGCTCCGCCTCGGCGTGGGCGGACACGGCTGCGACCAGGCGGTAGGTCACTGCGTCCGGATAGGGATCCATCGGCAGGTATTCCTCGTCCGCATCGGCTTTCTCGGCGATCTCGCTCCAGGCGTCCTCGCCAAAGGTGGAGCGGACGAGGTCTGCGACTGCCTGATTCACGAGCCCGTACATCGGACCTCCTCGATCGAGTGTCGGAGCGGGAGGGCGAGACTTGAGGCCCACCGCCCGACCGCCGCGGTCGCCCTACGAGGTCCAGTCCACCACCGAGGCCCGCTCCACCACGGTGCCCATCCAGGCGAGGACCTCCTTGTGCACCGGATCGACGGCGTAGGCCCGGTAGGCGGCCTCGTCGTCGAAGCGGGTGACCAGGGCGAGGTGCACGCTGCGCGGGGTGCGGCCTTCGTCGATGCCGACCTCGATGCTGCGCAGGGACGGCACCTGGCCCTCCATGGCGCGCAGGCGGGCCGCGGCCTCGGCGGCGTGGGCTTCGTCGGTGAAGGTGAACGTGACCACGTGGGTGAACAAGTCGGCTCCGGATTGGGTGGGATGGGAGCGCGTAACCGCCTAGCGCCTGGTCGCCGCCCACACTCCGAGCGCCAGCGCGGCGAAGCCCGCGAGCACGGCGGACATGGGCACGAACGTCGAGGCGGAGACGATCATCGCGGGGAAGGCGAAGCCTGCGTAGGCGGCGACGTAGAGCTG
>MDTC01043565.1_pt1 | contig 45165 bp, 47 predicted proteins | sample 811181 | NCBI WGS metagenome assembly MDTC01 (sample SAMN05326644, study PRJNA326480) | marine metagenome | isolation source: seawater | place: Pacific Ocean: North | collected 2011 | reverse complement strand
CGAGATCCTGGCGGCCATACCGTCACAAGCGATCTAGTGCCCGGCCCATGAGCGCAGGAGTTGGTTCGTAGGCCACGATCTTCAAGACCCATCTGACATCGGACAGTGACGGCTACGGGGACATGGCCCAGAAGATGGCAACTCTGGTGGCAGGCCAGGACGGTTTTCTCGGCATGGACTCGGCCCGTGGGGAAGACGGCGTTGGCATCACGGTCTGCTACTGGGAATCGCTCGAGGTGATCGAGGCATGGGGGCGAGACACCGAACACCGTGAGGCCCAGAGAACCGGCTTCGAACGATGGTACGACCACGTCACCATGCGGATAGCCAGGGTTGAGCGGTCCAGCGAGTACAACCGGTCTAAATAGGGCTCAGGCACACCGGGCCCACCCGGTAGCATCGGGGCGATCCTGTCGGTGAACCACCGGCACCACTACCTGCCCGCTGGACCAGCCCAATGGACGTTCGTGACATCCTCACCGAATCCCTAAGGTCCGCGCTTGGCGACCTGGGCGTTGATCCTCTGCCGACAGGGATCACCATTGAGCGGCCCGCCAACCCTGAACACGGCGACTGGTCCACCAACGTTGCCTTGACCTCCGCTAAGGCAGCAGGACGCAACCCGCGAGAACTGGGTATGGCGCTGGCCGGTGTCCTAGAGGCTTCACCACCGATGCATGTGACTGCGGTTGAGGTGGCTGGTCCCGGTTTCGTCAACTTCCGATTGGCCAACTCATGGCTCCACGATGTGCTCGTTGACGTGGTTTCAGCCGGTTCAGACGGTTGGGCCACCCACACGGTGGGCACGGGCCTGTCGGTCATGGTTGAGTTCGTCAGCGCCAACCCGACTGGGCCGCTGCATGCCGGCCACGGGCGAGGTGCCTGCTACGGCGATTCCCTGGCGAGGCTCTACCAGCGATGTGGCCACGAGGTGACCCGCGAGTTCTACATCAACGACCGTGGTGCCCAGATGCAACTGTTTGCCGATTCTCTTGCTGCCGTTGCTGGCGGAACTGACATTCCAGAAGGTGGCTACCACGGTCACTACATACGCGAATGGGCAGCCGAGATGCCCGAGGGTGCCGACCCACTGGAATGGGGATATGAGAGAGCTCTGGCAGACCAGCGCAGGGTCCTTGAGAGTCTGGACATCCACTTCGACTCCTGGTTCAGCGAGCGGTCGATGATCGACTCGGGTGCCGTTGAGGAGGCCATGTCGGACCTCCGCTCCCAGGACGCCGTCTACGAAGACGACGGTGCAATCTGGTTACGGAGCAGCGACCACGGTGATGACAAGGATCGGGTGCTCGTCAAGTCCGACACTGAGTTCACCTACCTGCTCCCCGACGTCGCGTACCACCGTGACAAGTTCCAGCGTGCCGATCGTCTGGTCAACGTGTGGGGAGCCGACCACCATGGCTATGTGGCCCGGATGCACTCGGCAATGCAGGCCCTGGGTCACGACCCCTCCGAACTACAGGTTGCGATCACCCAGATGGTCAGCCTGCAACGCGGAGGTGAAGAGGTGCGGCTGTCCAAGCGCACCGGTGAGATGGTGGAGTTGGCCGAGGTGGTTGACGAGGTTGGTACCAATGCCGCACGCTTCACCTACCTACTTCTCTCGGTCGACTCACAACAGACATTTGACCTGGACCTGGTTGCTAGCCAGGTCAACGAGAACCCTGTGTTCTACGTGCAGTACGCACACGCCCGAATCGACTCCATCGTGCGACGGGCTGCCGAAGCTGGCATGGAGCGGACTCCCCTCGACGAGGTTGACCTCTCCCTGCTCGGACACCAGCGAGAGTTGGCCCTGCTGCGGGCACTACACGAGTTGCCCGACACGGTCCTGCGTGCCTGTCGCGAGCGGGCACCGCACCAGGTCACCACGTGGGTCCGGGAACTTGCGGCCTCCTTCCATGGCTTCTACCACGATTGCCGCGTCATGGGTGACGGCATCGACGAGGGCCTATCCCAGGCCCGACTGTGGCTTGTCGAGGGAGTTCGAATCGGCCTCGTGGTTGCACTTGACCTGTTGGGGGTGACCGCACCTGAGGAGATGTGGCGAGAAGAAGACGGGGTGGGCTGATGGCTGGACCAATCCCCCTAGCGCTGCTTCCCGATACGACGACCGTCGACGACGGGAGGGCGTCCATAGGTGGGTGTGACCTCGTCGACCTAGCAGACCAGTTCGGTACGCCCCTGTTCGTTTACGACGAGGATCACCTCCGCTCCCGCTGCCGGGAAGCTGTTGCAGCCTTCGGTGACGGAGTCGCCTATGCCGGCAAGGCTTTCCTGTGCACAGCAATGGCCAAGCTCGCCCATGAGGAGGGCATGCACATCGACGTCTCCACCGGAGGTGAGCTCTACATGGCGCTGCACGCGGGTGTCCCCGGCGACCGGCTTGTCATGCACGGAAACAACAAGAGCACCCTCGAGTTGGAGATGGCCATCGACGCTGGGGTCAGGACCATCGTTGTTGACTCCTTTGACGAGATGGACAGATTGGACGCCCTCCATGCTGATACAGGCATGGTTCCGAGGGTCATGCTGAGGATCACTCCGGGGGTCGAGGCCCATACCCATGAGTTCATTTCAACTGGCCAGGACGACTCAAAGTTCGGGTTCACGGTTTCAACAGGGCTGGCATCTGCCGCGGTCGAACGGGCGATCACCACCGACTCTGTGGAACTTGTCGGACTTCACTTCCACATTGGAAGCCAGGTATTCGAAGTTGGTGCGTTTTCCCGCGCTGTCGAGGTCATGACTGGCTTTGCCGGTCCGTTTGGCCTACCTGAGCTCTCAGTAGGTGGTGGCCTGGGTGTTCCATATGTCGAAGGGGAGACTGCCCCGTCCATCACAGAGTGGGCTTCAGGAATCATGGCTGTCTGTGATGCAGTTGGAGTTTCCAGCGGCATCTCTGCAGAACCCGGGAGGGCAATCGTGGCAGCGGCAGCGGTAACCCTCTACAGGGTTGGAACCGTCAAGGATCTGCCCGGCCTGCGTACCTATGTGGCCGTGGATGGCGGCATGAGCGACAACCCCCGACCGGTCCTCTACGGCTCGGGGTACGAGACCTTTCTGCCGCGTGCAACTACTGCTGAGCGGCCTCGGGCAGTGCGCCTTGTAGGCAAGCATTGCGAGTCCGGCGACCTGCTCGTGCGAGAGGGATTCGTGCCCGACGGTCTTGCTGTTGGCGATGTGATAGCCACACCCGTGACAGGCGCCTACGGGCACTCGATGGGATCCAACTACAACCAGGTGCTGCGTCCCGCCGTGGTTTTCGTTTCACAAGGTGATGCCAGCCTCGTTGTGGCACGCGAGACCTTCGAGGACCTGGTTCGCCGCGAGCGCTGAAACCACAACGATTCGTGGGCACAGGACCGGTACTGTGGGGCAGATGGAAGCCACAGATGTGAGGGTTGGCGTACTCGGCTGCGGGAACGTGGGAGCAGCCCTCGTAACCCTTGTCGACGAACAGAGTGGAGTGGTGTCTGAGCGCACCGGGATCTCCCTTGAGGTGGCTGCAATTGCGGTGCGCAACACCTCTGTCGACCGCGGGGTGGAGTGCTCAGCTGATGTCTTTACGACAGATGCTGAGGCAGTGGTCAACGATCCCAGTATCGACGTAGTTGTAGAGGTCATGGGCGGGATTGAACCGGCCCGCCAGTTGGTACTTGCTGCCCTCTCATTGGGTAAACCTGTTGTGACCGCCAACAAGGAACTGCTTGCAGCCCACGGTGAGGAGTTGTACGTGGCCGCTGAAGGAGCCGGAGTTGACCTGCTCTTCGAGGCTGCGGTGGCAGGTGCAATCCCGATAATGAGACCTCTCCGGGAGTCGCTGGCAGGTGAGCCACTGACCCGGGTGATGGGGATCGTCAACGGCACGACCAACTTCATCCTCTCGAGGATGTCTGACCACGGGGCGACCTATGCAGATGCCCTGTCCGAGGCCCAGAGCCTGGGCTATGCCGAGAGCGACCCCACCGCTGACGTCGAGGGGTTCGACGCAGGAGCCAAGGCGGCAGTCATCGCCAGCCTGGCTTTCGGCGCCCGGGTGGTTCCCGCCGACGTCTACCACGAAGGAATCTCAGGGGTGGGCGTTGACGACATAGAAGCTGCGCGGGCTATGGGCCACTGCATCAAGTTGCTGGCAGTTGCCGAGCGCAAAACCTCTGTTGACGGTGGGGTCGAGGTCGCCGTGCGGGTGCACCCGACGCTCGTGCCTCTTGCTCATCCACTGGCAGCGGTCAACGACAGCTTCAATGCGGTCTTCGTCGAGGGCGGAGCGGTAGGTGAGCTCATGTTCTACGGCCGGGGAGCTGGGGGTCGCCCAACCGCTTCAGCAGTATTCGGAGACCTCATTGACGCAGCGGCCAACCTCCGTAGGGGCCATGGTGCACCGATTGGTGCACTCAGGGACGTCCGTATCGCTCCAATCGGTGAAATCGAGTCTGCCTATTACCTGAGTCTTGAGGTTGACGACAGGCCCGGTGTCCTCGCTGACGTGGCGGCAGTTTTCGGTGGGTATGGCGTCTCCATCAAGTCGATGGAACAAGTCGGGATGGGTGCCGAGGCACAACTCAGGTTCATCACCCACCTGGCCTGCGAAAATGACTTCCAGGCGACCCTGGGAGGTCTCGGGGAACTCGACGCCGTACGCAGCATCGGCAGCGTGCTGCGTGTGATCGACGACTGACAGGCCTTGATGCCCGTGCAGTACGTGAGCACCCGGGGTGCGGCCCCGGTTCTGGACTTCGCCGATGCCCTGCTAGTTGGCCTAGCCGCCGACGGTGGCCTCTACGTCCCCAAATCATGGCCACAGATGGGAGATGGGGGCAGTGGCAGCTATGTGGAGACTGCCGTGGAGGTCATGGCACCGTTCGTTGCGGGGAGTATCGACCCTGACTCATTCGCCGAGATGGTCTCTGACGCATACTCGGGCTTTGAAGCCGACGATGTGGCTCCCCTCGTGGACCTAGGTGGTGGACTCCACCTAATGGAGTTGTTCCACGGCCCCACCCTTGCTTTTAAGGACATAGCTCTGCAACTGGTCGGACGGCTGTTCGACTACGAGCTGACCCGCCGAGGCGAAAGGGTGACGATCGTGGGAGCCACGTCCGGCGACACCGGCTCAGCGGCGATCGAGGCGTGCCGTGACCGCCAGAGCGTCGACATCGTGATCCTGCACCCGGCTGGTCGGGTCACCGAGGTACAGCGTCGGCAGATGACGACGGTGCAGTCCTCCAACGTTCACAATGTTGCCCTTGATGGCACCTTCGACGACTGCCAGGACATGGTCAAGGCAATGTTCGCAGATGAGCCCTTCAGGACCAGGCTGAATCTCTCTGCGGTCAACTCCATCAACTGGGCGAGGGTCATGGCCCAGGTCGTCTACTACGTGGTGGCAGCCGAGAGGCTTGGAGGTCGGTGTCAGGCAGTGGATTTCGCCGTTCCGACGGGCAACTTCGGAAACGTCTTTGCTGGACACGTGGCCCGGTTGAGTGGCCTCAACGTGCCCAAGCTCATAGTCGGTAGCAACCGGAACGACATCCTGCCGCGGTTCTTTCGCGATGGTCGCCTAGATGCACGCCCTGTCATACCGACCCTGTCGCCCAGCATGGACATCCAAATCTCGTCCAACCTGGAGCGCTTGCTCTTCGAGTTGGAGGACCGAGATGGGGCAGCGGTAGCCAGGCTCCTCCGCACCTTCCGGGAGAAGGGGTCGACTGAAATCAGCGAGAGGCTCCATGGCCGCCTCGTAGAGGGTTGGGCGAGTGCCCGCTTCGACGACGACCAGGTGCTTATGTGCATTGCAGAAGAAGCCGACAAGTCTGGCATCGTGCTGGATCCCCACAGCGCCGTGGGGGTCTTGGCGGCGCGTGCCTGTCGACCTGATCCGGCGGTTCCGGTGGTGGCCCTGGCCACGGCCCATCCTGCCAAGTTCCCCGATGCCGTCGAGAAGGCCACTGGTGTGAGGCCCGTTCTTCCAGACCGTCTGAGCGACCTGTTGGATCGTTCTGAACGCATGACCAACTTGCCCAACGACCTCTCAGAGGTCGAGACGTTCGTGGAGGAACACGTCCGTGCTGTCTGAGGTCCAAGAGCAAGAGAGTGATGGTCCGCAGGTAGCTGCTGGCAGGATGGAAGTCCGATGAAGTACGTGATCTGCATCCCTGATGGCTGTGCCGACCTGCCGGTACCCGAGTTGGACGGCCGGACACCGTTGGAGGTCGCTGACACACCCCACATGGACGCGCTGGCGGCTCGGGCCGTAGTGGGTCGTGCTGCCGTCATCCCAGTCGGGATGGCTCCCAGCAGCGATGTCGGCAACATGTCGATCCTGGGCTTCGACCCTGCCGCATTCCACACGGGCCGTGCCCCCATCGAAGCCGCGGCAATGGGCTTGACTCTTGGCTCGGATCAAGTGGCCTTTCGCTGCAACCTGGTCACCGTGGTCGACGGGGCAATGGTCGACCACGCGGGCGGAAACCCATCAGACGAGGCTGCAGCTGAGGTGATCCATCGAATTGATGCTGAACTGGGAGGAGGGCGCAATGGTGTTTCATTCCACCCCGGGCTCAGCTTCAGGCACTCGATGATCGCCCCGGCTGAACGGGTTGATGCTGACTGCACTCCGCCACATGACCTCATCGGCGACCCGCTAGTGCTGCCTAGCGGGCCGGCAGGGGCCTGGTTGGGCGATCTGATGGAGGCATCCCAGGAGGTTCTCGCTTCATCGGACTTGGAGGCCACGCAGATCTGGTTGTGGGGACAGGGCTTCCAGCCTCAGGTCCCTTCGTTCCATGAAACTCACGGTGTAAGGGCAGGTCTAGTCACAGCGGTCGACTTGGTGCGGGGCATCGGGATGCTCAGCGGAATGAAGATCTGCGACATCCCAGGTGCTACTGGCCGCTATGACACCGATTACGAGGGTAAGCGCGATGTTGCCTTAGCCGAGCTAGCCGCCGGCCTTGACCTGTTCGTTATCCATGTTGAGGCAACGGACGAGGCCGGCCATGCCGGCGATGTCGCCGAGAAGGTCAAGGCGTTGGAGAACTGGGACAGTCGCATCCTGTCCGACCTCATTCCAAATCTGGACACCCTGGGTCCCTGGCGTCTGCTGATGCTGCCCGACCACGCCACCCCGCTGACCACCAGGACCCACACGTCGGACCCGGTTCCCTACATGCTGGTCGACTCCCGAACCGATGGCCCGGGAGGGATATTCACAGAGACCGGTGTCGCTGAGAATCCGCCAGTCACCGGCCATGAACTGCTGCCGGCACTGTTGGCCGACTGATTGCTGCGGGAACCGATTGTCAGAGTACGAGGTTCACGATCAGGCCCGTCCCGATGGCTACCGAGAGAACGAAGAGCCCAAGGCCTGCGACAAGGCGGGTCTGGGCCATTCGTCCAAGCATGACGAATTCGGGAACACTGGCTCCAACTCCGGCGATTGTGAGTGCCACGATCGCACCTAGCCCGACGCCCGAGGTGTGCAGGGCGTCGCCTATGGGGATGAACAGTTCGGCATTCACATACAGGGGAATCCCGATCAGGGCGGCCAACGGAACAGCGGTACCTGCATTGGATCCTGCAACCGAGGCGATCCAGTCTGTCGAGATGAACTCGGTGATGGCGATACCAGCAAGCACCCCTATGACCATCAGCGGGGCGAATCTGCGCAGCACTGACATTGCCTCACGGACTGCTGGCCTGAACTCGACTTGAATGCCCGACCAGGGGGAAGGTCTGATGTCGCGATTGTCGGTGTCAGACGGGGTGAGAGCTCGTGAATCAGCGGCTGTGCTGGCCGGAATTGGTTTCAGCATCCTGGAGACGTTTCCAGTTTCAGCCAGGAGTGCTACCAACACGGAGGATGCGATCACCACGAGCGTGTAGACGACCGCTGCCCGCGCGTCGAGGATGACGGCGAGGCCGGCGAAGAGGATCGGATCCAACACGGGTGCGGCGATGATGAAGGCCGCGTAGCCGGCAGGTCGCACACCAGCCCTGATGAAGGCTGCCAACATCGGGATCGCCGAACACGTGCAGAACGGGGTGGCGATACCGAGGGCGATTCCCTTCAGGGCCGCCAGCCACGGTGGTCCCCCCAGCCATGTCCGGATCTGTTCCTCACCGAAACGCCGCTGGAACAGTGCCAGTGCAAATGATATTCCGACGAACAGGAGGGTGAGTTCTGCAAGGACCAGAAGTCCGTGTCGTATCGCCGTGGCCACTGGAACAGTGTGCGGAAGAGCGGATCAGTTGCAGCAGCCGGGCTTGTCGTGCTCGGCCTTGAGGTTGTCGAACTGTTTGTTGTCGCTGGTCTTGACGTACCACTCCCACCGGGTGTCATCGGGGCCTGCCAGCCAGGTCTCTGTCTTGTCCGCGTAGCAGCACAGTGCGTCGCCCATACCAGTGGTCTCGAGGCCTGCAGCTGAGAGGAGCGCCTCGAGTGCTACCACCTCGGCGCTCGACTCGGTCTCAACGCCTAGGTGGTTGAGCGTTCTACCGCCGGCGGTGTCCTCGAACAGCACTAGCTTCAGCGATGGGTCGGCAATGCCGAAGTTGGCGTAGTCGGGACGTACTTTGGCCGGCTCGGTGTCAAACGTGCGTGTGTAGAAGTCGATGGCGCCATCGAGGTCGTTGACGTCGATTGAAAGCTGCAGTCGCCTCATGCCGTGGTCTTCTCCTGATGGATCGAGAGAGCTATATATTGATACTTGTCAATATAGATAGTGATAAATATAATGTCAACCATGACCTCCGTCACCGATGTCAGGTGCTGCCCCCCGATCACCGAAGCAGCCCTCGACGGCGAGGCTGCCAACCGCCTCGCCGCGGTCTTCTCCGTACTGGGTGATCCCATCCGCCTGAGGTTGTTCAGCCTCATAGCCTCCCGACCGGACGGTTCCTGTGCCTGCGACCTGGTTGAACCCCTGGGACGCTCCCAGCCCACCATCAGCCACCACCTCAAGGCCCTCCACGAGGCCGGCCTGGTTGACCGGAGACGGCGGGGACGCTGGATCTGGTACTCGGTACGCCCCCAGGCCCTGTTGGCGGCAGCAACCCTCATCGCCTGCTGACAGGCCCCGTTCCACGCCGCCGAGAGGGTGGTTGTGGTGCCTTCCTAAGAATCACTACAATGTCGGTGTCGTCGGGCGGGGGCTGACGAGAACTCGTTGCCTTCGTTGCTCCGCTGACTTTCACCGTCGGTGGTGCGCCGATGCCTTTTCCGCCCTTGGTGGATCCCGCATCGGATCGGTCACCCGACCGGGCCTGTTCCGTCGACAAGCCTCACTGGAGATGCCCGTACGAGGCAGTCACCGGTGCGTTCCATTGGCCACCCGGCCGACAACCCCAAGACGAACACAACAACTAGAAGAGGTGTCTGAGTATGGACTCCACCCAACTCGAGCGAACAACCTTGGAGACCAAGGATCGCGATGAGCTGACAACCATTGCCACAGCGCTGGGCGGTAAGCCCGGGTCGCGCTCACGCAAGGCCGAAATAGTTGACCTGATCCTGGAGTTGGCAGGTACCGGAGGAGCCCCAGGTGCTGGGTCGACCAATGGTGCTACTCGGGTTACAGAAACCCCCACAGAGGAGCCCCCTGCCGCCTGGGAGGTCGAGGTTGAAGCTGTCGAACAGGCCGACGAGGCAGGGACAACTGAGTCGAAGGTAGATACCGACGACGGTGACAACCATGACGGCCGGGACCAGCAAAAGTCCAAGCAGGAGCCAAAGCAGAAGGACAGCGACCGTGGGGGAGGTAACCAGGGGCGGAATCGCCAGCAGGAGCAGGCCGGTCCCGGAAACCGTCGGCGTCGTCGCAGCGGTGGCCGTGGACGCGATCGTGACAACACCCCGGAGGAACCGTGGGATGGAGAACCGGTAACTGTCGAGGGCTATATCGACCTGCGTGACGAGGGCTACGGGTTCTTGCGAGTCAACGGCTTCAGTCCATCAAAGGAAGATGCCTACGTGTCGGTCAAGCAAGTTCGCCAGTTGGACCTTCGAAAAGGCGACCATCTCGTCGGAGCCTCTAGGCCGGCTAACCGCAGCGAGAAGAACCCGGCCCTCCTTGCCATCGAGTCGGTAAATGGCAGGCCACCCGAAGAGGCAAAGGACCGCCCGCGCTTTGAGGACCTGACCCCGCTGTTCCCAGACCAGAGGCTGAGCCTTGAGGTCGACGGCGATTCCGACAACATGACCGCCCGGATAGTGGACCTGATCTCACCGATAGGCAAGGGTCAGAGGGGCCTCATCGTGTCACCACCAAAGGCTGGCAAGACCACGATCATGAAGACCATCGCACGGTCCATCGAGACCAACCACCCCGAGGTGAAGCTTCTTGTCCTCCTCGTAGACGAGCGACCCGAAGAGGTCACTGACATGCGCCGCTGGCTCAAGAATGGTGAGGTCATGGGCTCCACCTTTGACCGTCCTAGCGATGAGCACACCTACCTCGCAGAGATAGCGATCGAGCGCGCCAAGCGCATGGTCGAGCGCGGCGAGGACGTCGTGATCATGCTGGACGGCATCACCCGCCTCTCTAGGGCCTACAACCTGGCAGCACCCGCAACGGGTCGCATTATGTCCGGTGGCATCGATACAGGCGCTCTCTACCCACCGAAGAAGTTCTTTGGTGCCGCTCGCAACGTTGAGGAGGGTGGTTCGCTCACCATCCTCGCCACAGCCCTCGTTGAGACCGGATCCAAGATGGACGAAGTCATCTTCGAGGAGTTCAAGGGCACGGGCAACATGGAGTTGCGCTTGGACCGGCGCATAGCTGAGAGGCGGGTATATCCGGCTATCGACGTCAACGCCTCGTCCACCCGTCACGAAGAACTGCTATTCGAACGGAAGCAGTTGAACCAGGTCTGGAAGCTGCGCAGGGTCCTGAACGGGCTTGCCAATGACGGCGACTCAGGGGCTGCTGCCGGCTTGGAGTTGCTCATTGATCGCCTCAAGACCTTCAACGACAACGATGAATTCCTCGCCGAGGTGGCCAAAGGTCCCTCGATGGGGAGCTGAACCGACCCGAGGAACATCACCACCTCTGCCCGCAGGTTGCAGCCGCAGCCGCCAACCCGCAGACTGGAGTCGCTATGAAGACAGACATCCACCCCAACTATCGCCCTGTGGTCTTCCAGGACCTCTCTGAGGGCGCTACGTTCGTGATCCGCTCTACTGTCGAGACCGACGACACGATCACCCTTGAAGACGGTGTCGAGTATCCACTTGTCAAGGTGGAGATCTCCTCTGCCAGCCATCCCTTCTTCACTGGCCAGATGAAGATCGTGGATACTGCCGGTCGCGTCGAGCGCTTCGAGCGCAGGTACGGCGCACGTCGCAAGGCCTGAGCCTGTTCCACGTGCATCGGCGAGCGCCTCAGCCGCCTACAGCCGAACGAACACCATGAGCGTGCCCTCCGATCGGGGCACCGCCCTCCTTTCAGCTCGGTTAGTTTCACTTGCCAGTGAACTGACCGGCCTGAAGACTGCCGTCGAACCTGTTCTGACGGGAACAGGAGCAGCCCTCGTAGACGAGGATGCGAACAGGATCGTGTTCCTCGCCTCCCCGGAGAACCCCAGTAGGGCTCTGGGAAGCCTCCTCCTCCTCGCTGCTCGTCAGCAGCTAGACGAGGCAGTCATTATCTACGACGACCCTTCGGCTGCTGCCGTGGCAGCGAGGCGGGCAAAGGTGATCAAACCGACACCGACTATCCGGCTCGCAGATGGCCCGGTGTTGCGACATGTCGATGCTGCACCATTGCCAGAACCTCCACCACCATTAGAACCACCTGCCGACTTCATTGACCTTTGCCGGCAGGCAGATGTGGATCCGATCCAAGAGAGTGGCATCTGGAGAGGTGAGGTCCTCGGCCTCGAGGTGGCTCGTGCAGCCGGGTCCGGAATAGAGATCGGCGTAGGACGCTTGGACCGGGAGGCCGGGATCGTCCTCCACGCAGATCGACCGCAGGTCGAGAACCTGGCTTCGGTGGCAGAAACCGTCCGCAGCCACCGGCGGAACGGGGCAGGATCCCATCCGCTCGCAACCCTTGTACGCGAGCGGTGGCTGCGACACGACCTGGCCACAGATCCCTCGGCCTTGGGTCTTGTCAGCCTGGCTGCAGTGGACCCTGCCGAGAGTCCTGATGGTCTCCGCCACAGCGTGCCGGCAGCAGCGACAGGGGTAGACACCGATGGCAACAGGGTCCTCTTGACCTGCTCTGTAGGAGTCGACCCAGATCTCGTTCCAGCCGTCGCCGACCTCGTATTGCGTGAAGATCCCGATCGCTTGATCGTCGTCATGCCTACAAGGGACATTCTCCCAACAATGGTCGCCGCCATCGGACGGGTTGCTGTGCGGTCAGATGTGATCGGGGTCAAGGGTGGCTGGGACTGATAACAGTCAGTCACTCCTGTCGGCCAGTGTCCCACCGGTACCCTGAACCAGATGCTGGAGCAAATTGTTGCACTGTTGGCCGAGTTGGCCGAAACTGAGGCCCTCCTCGCTGACCCCGACGTCATCTCCAGCCCCGAGCGTCTTCAGGCTGCCGGACGCCGATATAAGGAACTTGAAGAGGTCCTTGCCGTGGGCCGCCCACTCCAGCAAGCCTGTGAGGACCTGACCGCTGCCAGAGAACTTGCAGATCTCTCCGAGGGTGATGACAGGGAGATGTTCAAAGCAGAGGTGGATTCCCTAGAAACCGAGATAGCGCAACTCGAAGAGGAACTCAGAGCCCTGTTGCTGCCAAACGACCAGAACGACGGACGCAACGTGATCGTAGAGATACGTGGTGCAGAGGGTGGGGAAGAGGCCAACCTGTTCGCTCGGGACTTGTTCGACATGTACCAGGCATTTGCCACCATCCACGGATGGTCGACCGAGGTGCTCGAGTCAAGCGGCTCCGACATGGGTGGATTCAGCTACGTCATGTTCCTGGCAAAGGGAGAAGATGCATGGACCCGCCTCAAGTACGAAGGAGGCGTGCACCGGGTGCAGCGAGTACCGGCGACCGAGTCACAGGGTCGAGTACACACCTCGTCTGCAACGGTGAGTGTGCTCCCCGAAGCCGATGAGATCGACGTGCAGATCGATGACAATGACCTTCAGGTCGACGTGTACCGGGCCTCCGGTCCTGGAGGACAGTCGGTCAATACCACTGACTCAGCCGTTCGCATCACCCACAAGCCGACCGGGCTGGTGGTGTCCATGCAAGACGAAAAGAGCCAACTCCAGAACAAGACGAAGGCGTTGCGCGTGCTTCGGTCCCGACTCCTCCAGATCGAACAGGACCGCCAGCAGGCCGAAGCATCCGAAGCCCGCCGCGGCCAGGTCGGCGGTGGTGGCCGGTCAGAGAAAATCCGAACCTACAACTTCAAAGAGAACCGGCTGACCGACCACCGCATCAGTTTGACACTCCACAAACTGGACCGGATCCTGGCAGGCGACCTCGAGGAGGTCACCGACAGCCTCCTCGCCGATGAGCGGACCCGACAGTTGGCCGAGGGTCTCGACGGCGGTAGTTGAGGGTGGGCTCCGGGGGCAGTTCGAACAGGCTCGAAGCCGGAACCGTCACGTGGGCTGAGGTGCTGGCCGAGACCACCAGCAGACTGGCTGTTGGTGGCCTGGCGTCGGCCGAAGCCCGTTGGATCGTCGAAGAGGTTTCCGGCTTGGTTGCTGGAACACCGGCAAACAGTGGGCTAGATGCCCTAGTGACTGCGAGAGGCATGTCCAGGGTCGATGCCATGGTCCAACGCCGACTCTCGGGTGAGCCCCTCCAATACGTGCTCGGCTCATGGTCCTTCCGGACCCTGGACCTGATGGTCGACAGCCGGGTCCTGATCCCGAGGCCCGAGACCGAAGCAGTGGTGGGTCATGCCCTCAGCGAGTTTGACCGCCTCGCTGAAGGCCCATCCGATGTCTGTGTGGCAGACCTAGGTACGGGATCAGGAGCAATCGGGCTTTCGATCGCCGCTGAACGCACAACGGCGAAGGTCTGGTGCTCTGACGTCTCCAGCGAAGCCCTGGCTGTGACGAGGGCCAATCTGGCCGGCCTCGGCCGACCAGCGCGGAGAGTCACAGTTGTCGAGGGTTCATGGTTCGAGGCATTGCCGACCGAGTTAACCGGCCACCTTGACATGGTCGTCTCCAATCCTCCCTATGTGGCGACCGGGCAGTCCCTTCCGTCTGAGGTTTCCGACTGGGAGCCCGGACCAGCGTTGACAGCGGGACCACTGGGAACTGAGGCCTTAGAGCACATAATCTCGGAGGCGCCTGAGTGGTTGTTGAGAGGCGGTGCCCTGGTCCTCGAACTCTCGCCTGAACAGGCTGTGCCCATGTCCGAACACGCCTCCTCATCTGGGTTCATCGATGTCGAGGTGCACCCCGACCTGACCGGCAGAGCACGTGCGTTGGTGGCTCGTCGACCATGACGGACAACGTGATCCAGGTCGGTGACGATCCCGGCGCAGCCCTCTCAGCAGCAATTGCCGACCTGCGAGCCGGTGCAGTCGTAGTAGTGCCGACAGACACCGTCTACGGGCTGGCCGCCCTCGTCGATGACTCCGAAGCTGTGGCGGCCTTGTTCGAGCGGAAGGGGAGGCCGGCCCACAAGCGGGTGGCCGTGCTGGTCGCCGATGTCAAACAGGCACGACGGATTGCAGATCCTGGCCCGGGCTTCGACCGACTGGTTGAGCGGTTCTGGCCGGGTCCCCTCACCCTGGTCTGTCGGAGGGCACCAGGTTTTGAAGCGTGGCTGGGCGACGATCTAGACACGGTGGCCGTGCGCTGTCCTGGACATGACCTGACCCGGGCTTTGGCCCGCGAGGTTGGGCCACTCGCTGCGACTTCGGCAAACCGTTCTGGAGACGAAAACCCCGTCACCGCAGCGGCTGCAGGCGAGGCGGTCGGGGGAGGACTCTTGGTGCTGGACGGTGGTGACTGCGGCACGGGTGCCTCAACTGTCCTAGACCTTGCGTCCGAGCCGGCCCAAGTGCTGAGACAGGGTGTGATCACCGAAGCTTCGATTGCTGATGCCGGGATCAGGCTGGATGTCGAGTAGCGATCAGACGACCAGTAGCATCGCCACCATGCTCAGGATCGCCATCGGCTCTGACCACGCAGGGTTCAACCTGAAGCAGCGCCTGGCCTCAGACCTCACCGACCTTGGCCACAAGGTCATCGACCTGGGCTCTCATTCCACCGACCGGGTCGACTACCCGGACTACGGCGAGGCCGTTGGACGGGCCGTGGTCAGTGGTGACGCTGACACCGGGGTCTGTGTTTGCGGTTCCGGGATAGGCATAGCGATGGCCGCCAACAAGGTGGGAGGTGTCAGGGCCGTAACCGTCCACGACGCCATTACTGCCCGTCTGGCGAGGGAGCACAACGACGCCAACGTGATCTGTTTCGGCGAGCGGTTGATCGCCGAGGAGGTGGCAACCGAAGCGCTTCGGGCCTGGCTCGACGCTGAATTCGAGGGTGGTCGCCACGTCGGCCGAGTCGCCAAGCTTGACGCGATAGGTCGCTGAGGTGGTTGGTGCAACAGGTGTTGAGACGGTCACCCCTACTCAGGCGGTTGTCGAACCTGTCCTAGATGAGGGCGACCACGACAGGTTTGCCCACTACGCCCGAAAGGCCGACATCGTCGAGTCGGCAGTCACCGGAAAGCCGGTCGTGGCGCTCTGTGGAAAGATCTGGGTGCCAAATCGGAATCCTGACCGATATCCGATGTGTCCAACCTGCAAGGATATTTTCGAACAGAAGAAGGCTGCCGAGGGAGGAGCCTGAGGCAGCCTGAAGGGGAACCATGGCAATGTTGCCGACCCCAAGGGGCTGATCGGCAGTACAACTCGGCTACGTTCACGATCCGTGGTCGCCCCTGGTGTATTAAGGCTTCCGGACCCCGGCACGATTTCGGGTGCCTGTTCCGCGCGACTCTCCGAACAGCCAGACCGACTCCTCTTTCACGCCGACGAAACGTGGACAAGCCGAGGCGACTTCATGGATCGGACAGCTGCCGTTGCTGGCCGTCTGGCCGGTACTGGCCTCGTAGCCGGGGACCGGGTGCTCCTGTCGGGCCCCTCCTCGGTTGACCTGGTTGTTGCCCATGTGGCATGCCTGCGATCGGGTCTCGTGGTAGTACCCGTGAACGGTGGATATACGAAGGCCGAACTGGCCCACATCGTGGCCGACTCGAGGCCCAGTGCAGCTCTTGTGGACCAAGACGGCTGGAAGGAGATCCTCGTCGGGTTGTCACCTGAACTTCGGGTAGCGGGCACAGACATCAGATGGGACGACGGTCCAGTTCCAAATCTCGACTCGGCGGCTTCGGCTGATCCCGCACTCATCGGCTACACCTCGGGTACCACAGGAGTACCAAGAGGGGCGGTACTCACCCAAGCGAACCTGTTGGCCGGTGCCGAATCGGTTCGAAGGGCATGGCACTGGACCGCCGAGGACAGGTTGCTGCTCTGCCTTCCCCTGTTCCACATGCACGGCCTCGGTGTCGGCCTCCACGGCAGCCTCCTGACGGGCGCTTCGGCGGTCCTGCAACAGGGATTCGAACCACGCAGGGTCCTTAGAGGCATCGTGGACCACGACTGCACCATGTTCTTCGGGGTGCCGACCATGTACCACCGCCTTGTCGATGACGAGGCGGTCGGAGCTCTAGGCGACCTGCGGCTCTGTGTGTCCGGGTCCGCTCCACTCTCACCACTTCTACACGGTCGCCTCCGTGCCCAGGCAGGTATCTCGGTACTAGAGCGCTATGGCATGACCGAGACGGTGATGCTGGTTTCGAACCCCTATGACCAGGAGCGCCGCGCCGGCTCCGTCGGGTTTCCACTTCCCGGCGTCGAACTACGCCTGGCTGACGGGACCGGTGAAATCCAGGTTCGGGGACCCAACGTGTTCACCGGCTACTGGGAGCGGCCGGATGCAGATGCGGAAGCCTTCGTTGACGGCCCGGGAGGACGCTGGTTCAGGACGGGTGACCTGGGCTCCATCGACGACGACGGCTACCTCTCAATCATCGGACGGGCGAAGGAACTGATCATCACAGGTGGACTCAACGTCCACCCGCGTGAGGTCGACGACGTACTCGCCGGCCATCCCGGCTTGTCCGAGGTGGCTGTCGCCGGTGTGCCCTCGGAGGAATGGGGTGAGGATGTCGTTGCATGGATCGTGCCCCTTCCCGGATCTCCAACACCCAACGTCGAGGACATCAGGGCGTTCGCTAGCACGAACTTGGCGGCCCACAAGTTGCCGCGTCGGGTCGTAGTTGTGGATGCCTTACCAAGGAATGTCCTCGGCAAGGTGTTGCGCCACGAGTTGCGCGAGGCTGTAGCCCATGGATGAGACAACTTCTGCACCGACGAGTGTCGCATTTCACTTTGACGTGATGTGCCCGTGGGCCTACCAGACCTCCTTATGGATGCGCGAGGTTCGCGATCGTCTCGGCCTCGACGTGGACTGGCGATTCTTCAGCCTCGAGGAGGTCAACAGGGTCGAGGGGAAAAAGCACCCGTGGGAGCGCGAATGGTCCTACGGCTGGTCAATGATGCGCGTCGGTGCCTTCCTGAAACGACGTGACCCTGAGTTGAACGACGCCTGGTATCTCCGGTCTGGCACTGCCCTCCACGTGGAGGGACGGCAACCCCACCGGCCTGAGGTGGCTCGGGAACTATTGGTGGAGATGGACCTTGATCCCGACATCGTCGACGAGGCTCTCGCCGACGAGACGACCCACGACGACGTCAGGAAAGACCACGACGACGTCGTCGCCCTCGGAGGCTGGGGCGTGCCCACCCTCGTGTTCCCTGGGGCGGGAGATGACCCCTCCCGCAAACTCTTCGGCCCGGTCCTGATCGACCCACCTATGGGTGCTGCAGCTGACCGGCTATGGAACCTCATGACCGGATGGCTGGAGTACCCGAATCTGTTCGAGTTGCAGCGCCCCAAGACCCCTTCAGACCTGAGCCGGATCGGCGAGGTATTTCGACCCTACGTAGAGGCGCGCGAGTGGAACACCGTGGCCAACCCCACGCCCTGAACATCACATTGGAGGAAAGCCATGAACATCGAGCTTGATAGGGCGCGAATCATTGACGGACTAGAGCAAATCTGGGCCGAATGGACTGACTGGGCCACCGGGTTGTCTGACGAAGACTGGGCCACACCCAGTAGGTGCCCCGGATGGACAGTGCAGGACAACCTGGCCCACATCATCGGCACCGAGCGGATGCTCCAGGGTAACGCCGCACCTGAGGTGGAGTTTCCGACCGAACACCTGAAGAACCCGATTGCCGAGGGCAACGAACGCTGGGTTGAGTCGATGCGGTCGATGTCAGGATCCGAGGTTCTGGATCTGTTCGGTGTGGTCTCAGCCGAGCGGCTGGGCCAGTTGGCTGCCATGTCCGACGAGGAAATACTCAAGGTGGGGTGGTCTCCGATCGGCGAGGTGCCCTACCTGAGGTTCATACACGTGCGGGTCTACGACTCTTGGCTACACCTGGAGGACTGTCGTGAACCCCTCGGCCAGGAAACTTCCACAGGTGGTCTTCCTGCCCAGATGTCGGTTGACGAGGTGGCTACCGCTGCGGGCTACATCATTGGCAAGAAGGGAGGAGCGCCTGACGGAAGCAGGGTCGAAGTCAACCTGACTGGTCCAGTTGAGGCGATGGTGAGGGTCGCCGTCGATGGTCGGGCCTCGGTGGTGGAGTCGTTCGACGACGGACCCACCTGCACGCTTTCGATGTCGTCACACGACTGGTTGGCCCTCACCGGAGGCCGAAAGGACCCTGTTCCACTGATCAATGAGGGCAAGGTGACCCTCGGTGGTGACGAGGAACTGGCCCGCCAGTTGGCCGAACGTCTCGCCTTCACCATCTGACTTCAGTCCAGGCGCAGGTATCCCATCGGGATGCCGAACTCACTTTTCGTTCCAAACAGCAGGTACTCGCCGTTGCCAACATGCAGTTTGTCCTGGTCGCCCACACCTGCCTCCACTGGATGGGACCATCCGGAGAATCCCAGGCCGTCAGACGAAATGAGAGCACATGCGCTGTCGCCGACGGTAAACACGAGCAGGTAGTCCCCTGAGGGTCTGCGTTCCACCGAGGACAGACTGATCCGTGCCGGGGTTCGGAGTGGCCCACCGTCGCCCCTATCTCTGTCGGCATCGGTGAACCCGCGTACTCCGGAGTTAGCACCCACCCTTTCCCCAGAATCGACGGTCCAGGTGAGCATGTCGGTTGAGGAGGCACTGTGGATGCGGGAGGTGAAGTCGTCGCGGTCCTCGTTTGACGGTGAGGAGCCATCGGCGCCGAAGCCGAGTTGATAGTCCACGTAGATTCGCCAGCCCGTGTCGGTGGCGACAATGTCATAGCCACCGAAACCAATCTCGTAACCCCTGAACGATGTAAGCCCCAGGTTCTCTAGGGAGAGCCTCGTCCCGGGTTCCTGGCTGAAGACGACCCCGTCATCGGAGACAAAAGAGAAGATGCTTGAAGGGGTGCGGGCGAACATCCGGTGCCGGCCGTCCTCGAGTGGGATGATCCGCCTCCAGGCCAGGTCATGTCTAGCCCTACCGTCCCCTCCCAGCAATTGGTAGGGAGTATCGGGGATGAACTGGAGGATCCCGTATGGAGTTTGGGCCGGTGTTGTCGACAGCCACGATCGCTCGCCGTCACCCTCGAAGAAGAGCCTTACGCGACGGTCCTCAAGGAGCATTGAAGTTGGATCGGCGATGAACTTGATTCCTTGGTCCATGCCGTCGACCAGGGGAGTAAGACCCGCAGGGAGGCCCGGTGTCTCGTACGTGATGGGCCACCCCAGGTCGACGAAGTCGAGCGTAAGATCCTCACTGTTGCAAGGGAAAGAGTCATCGGGCGGCGGTCCGTCGTCTGGGGGTGGTTCATCGGGTGGCGGTCCGTCGGGGTTGCCGCCTCCCTGAGGGCCCACTCCGGCAGTCAGGCAGTAGTTGATGATGGCTAGGTCCCGCTCAGTCGGCCACATCTCGCCTCGTCCCATTGCCATGGCCCTGCTGCCCCCAAGGCCTGTGTCGAGGCACTGGGTTACTGGACCTGGAGTGTTCGAGAACACCGACGGGTCCCACCCTTGAGGAGGTTGTGATGCTCCTGAACCAAATTGTGAGTCTGTTGGTTGGTTGCCGGTGGTGGGGCTGTCAGCTGGGGGTGGTCCGTCAGGTGGTGGGCCGTCGGGGTTGCCGCCTCCCTGAGGGCCCGCTCCGGCAGTCAGGCAGTAGTTGATGATGGCGAGGTCCCCTCCGGTCGGCCACATCTCGCCTCGTCCCATTGCTATGGCCCTGCTGCCCCCAAGGCCTGTGTCGAGGCACTGGGTTACTGGACCTGGAGTGTTCAAGAGCACCGACGGGTCCCACCCCTCAGGTGGGAGACCGGGTTCGGGCAGCGTTTCCCTGTCACCGTCAGTCGTCGCCTCGGCATCGGCCACTTCGGTCCCATCTTGGTTGGGAACGGCGGGCGGTCCGCTGTCGGACTCCGGTCTGGCCACCCCTGATTCTGGCTTGTCTGTTTCTTCACTTTCGTTGGTCTCGTCCTGAACGGGAGGAGCCGTGGGGGAGGGTGTCATGTCGTCCTCGACCTCCTGAACCGCCGGGGTGTCAGACCCTTCAGCTTCCGGTGCCCCAGTAGTTGGTGGAGCGGGGTCCGCTGCGGTCACTGTGGTGCCGCTTGCAACAGCCCCATCACTGTCGGTCGGCCCTCCTCCACATCCAACCAACAACACGAGGAGTGTCGCCACACCAGTTTTCCGCCAGGCCATGTTGGGACGCTACGGCTCTGAGTCCTGGGCGTCTAACCTCGGGAAATGGGCAAAGACATCCCGTGGAAGTCTGACGCTGTTTCCAGCGGAAGGGCCCACTTCGTGAGTGGTCGACCGATCATGCCTCCATTTCCAGAGGGGATGGAGACGCTTGTTGTAGGGATGGGTTGCTTCTGGGGAGCGGAGCAGAGGTTTTGGGAAACGCCTGGAGTGTGGGCCACAGCGGTGGGCTACTCGGGAGGGAGCAGCCCGGCACCGGATTACCACGAGGTCTGCACCGGGGCGACGGGCCACGCGGAAGTGGTGCTCGTAGTCTTTGACCCGGGTGAGATCACTCTCGAGGCCACGCTTGGGGTGTTCTGGGACAACCACGACCCGACTCAGGGGATGCGGCAAGGCAACGACATAGGAACCCAGTACCGGTCGTGCATTTTCGTAGTCGACGAAACCCAGAGGACCGCGGCGGTCGCCACACGGGAGGCTATGGAACCGCTGCTTGTTGCCGCTGGCTTCGGCCCGATCACCACGCAGGTCTCCGGTCGTGAACCATTCCACTATGCCGAGGAGTACCACCAGCAGTACCTGGCGAAGAACCCTGCTGGGTATTGCGGGTTGGGCGTTACCGGCATTACCTGCCCGGTCGGCGCTCTCGACTGAGGGTCTTCTCGCGGCTAGGGCGGTGCCCTACGGGGCGACCGAGGCCCAGGCTTCGAGCTGATCCTTGTCTCCCCAGAACTGCAGGTCCCCACCGCGTCCCCATACGAACAGGGCCAGGTCCGAGGCAGTTCCGGAAGCGGCGACATCTGCCTTGGCGTGTTCCCTCGTGACCACTAGGTCGCCATCACCCGGTATCAGTAGCCACTCACCGTCACCGTCACCGTCACCGTCACCGTCTGTGCTGTGCAGGTGCAGTGAACTAGAGGGATAGTCGGTGACCGGGCCACTCCGGTTGAACCTGAAGGCCACAGTGACTGCCTCGTCAACGACATCAACAGCCAGGCTGCGATCGATCGGGGTGATGGCACCTGCAGCATCTTCAGCATCCCACCGGTGGATCGCCATCTCACATGCCATGCGGCGTACCCAGAATCCGGCAGTCATGTCCGGGGACCAGTTCCAGGCAGACTGGCCGGCATCAGTCGATTCCAGGAGTGAAACGAGGCTGTCCAGTAGGTCGGATGGTCCATCAGCATCGGTGATCTCCGGGCGGCTGGGACCTGATGTGTCAGCCGCCCTCACCTGAGTGGCCACGAATCCCCAGACCATCCTCACATGGTCCAACAGATCCGAGTTGGTCCAGCCGGGACAGCCCGAAACCCCACTTTCAGGTGCGCTCTGGCAGGCAGATATCAGGGCATGACCTTCTGAGAGGATTGCTGAGAGGTGCTCGTCGCGGTTCATGGGGTTGAGTATCGCCTATTCCACCCTGGAAAGTTCAACTTGGGTCGGTTGCACCTTCGCCTGAGTCAGCATCCTGTTCTCGGAGGAACGCCTCAAGCTCGGCAGCAAGGTCATCGCCATTTGGCATGAGTTCCCTGGTCTGATCCGCCTGGGCCTCAAGACGTTGTACGTACTGAACCAGGTCCTGGTCGCTTGCGACGGCGGCGTCAACCTGGTGTTGCCAGTCAACTGCTGGGCCGTCCAGGTCGGCATAGGCGGTGCTCACCCCACTGACCTGTTCGAACCAGCGCAACAACGCCCGTGTGGCCTTTGGGTTGGGGGTATCTGGCACGTAGTGGGGTACCGAGACCCGAAGTGAGATAACCGGTGTACCCATCCGGTCCAGCGTGTCGCGGAGTACCCCGACAAGCCCAGTTGGCCCCTGGTAAGAGGGTCTGTTCAGGCCCAATCGGTCAGCCAAAAGGGCATTCGTTGAACTACCAGTCACCGTGAGTGAACGCGTGTGTGGCGTCATTCCGACCATCGCTCCCAGGGTCACGACCGTGTCGACCCCGGTCCTGGTAGCCACTTCGGAAAGGGCGTTAGCGAAAGTCCGCCACCGAAGGTGTGGTTCGACTCCTCTGACCATCAAGAGGTCGCGTTGGCCTTCGGGCGTATGGGCCAAGATGACTTCGTTCGCGGGCCAGCGCAAACTCCTAGATCCATCGTCGTCGAAGTCGACTACGGGGCGTTCCTGGGTGAAGTCGAAGAAGGTCTCAGGATCTACCTCACCGACCGTGTTGTGCACCATCCTGTCGGCTAGCCATCCGATTGCTCCCGTTGCCGATCCTGAGGCGTCGAACAGTCCCCTGAATGCCACAACCAGCATCGGACGCTCTAGGTCCCCGGTCAGGTCCTCGTTGGCAATCCACCGGAGTTCTTCCATGGTGAAAGGATCGCGCAGATTTGACTCCAATTGGGTGCTCAGCGCTGTCGACGACTCACCGGCGTGGGAACATCACCTGATGGCCACATCCACAAACCATGGTGATCCGAACAGGTGGCTCGTGTTCGGAGGTCTATTCGGCATCTACTTCTCCTTTGGTGTGGTAGTGATGTCGATCGCCCCGATCGTGGACGAGGTGCGGGCCGACTTGGGCTTAGGTCGTGGGTCGATGGGCTTGGCGCTAGGGGCATGGCAACTCGTGTACATAGTCACGGCACCACCGGCAGGTCGACTAGTCGATCGTCTCGGCCCGCGTCGGTCACTTGCTCTTGGAGCTCTCGTAATTGTCGCCAGTGGCTTGGCACGGGCGACCGCCTCTGGTCTCACAGGCTTCTGGTTTGCGATTGCACTGTTCGGCGTCGGTGGCCCACTGGTTTCGGCCGGTGCCCCCAAGGTGGTGGGCATCTGGTTCATTGATGTGCGAGAACGTCGATTTGCCATTGGGGCCTATAACACCGCTCCCGCTTTGGGCGGAATGGTGACCCTCGTGCTCTCCAATTCCGTGCTAATGCCCCTGACCGGGTCGTGGCGTGTAACCGTCGCCATTGAAACAGGAGTGATGGTGGTGGCCGCGGCATGTTGGCTGCTCGTTTCACGCCACAGTCCACCGTCGATGGAGGTTCCAGAGCACGCTCATGAAACAGGTGGAATCAGATCGCTTCTCGCTGAGGCCGAGGTGCGTTCCATCCTGGCATTTGGTATTGGCGTGTTTTTCATAGTCCACGGCCTCGGAGGCTGGTTGCCCAGCGTGTTGCGGAGCCACAGTGGCTTCTCTGCAATGGCAGCGGCCAACTGGACAGCGCTGGGGGGAGCAGTCGGGATCAGCGCTTCGCTCCTCTTGCCACGCCGAGCCAGCCGGGATCGCCTTCCACGGTTCCTAGCAGGCATCCTTATCGTGATCGCTACCGGTTTGGTTGCCGTGATCGTGTTTCCCACCGCCTTGGATCCACTGCCGGTCGCTGCAATTGGAGTCAGGTCGGCACTTATTCCTCTCACGATCGTCATGCTCATGGACTGTCGGGCCGTGGGACCCGAAAATATGGGCCTTGCTTTCGGCATGTGGTTTGCCGTTTCCGAGGTTGGTGGGGTCGCTGGCCCTCTCGTGACCGGATGGGTTGGGGACACGACGGCAGGTTTTTCGGGATCTCTGGTCGTGATGACTGCGGTCTGTGGGCTGCTGCTGGCCGTTGTGGCACATCTATCCAGCCTTCACGGTCGTGAGGTAGGTTCGCCCAAGACCGGGACCGGGCACTGACTCGAACCCGACGAGGACCATCAGGTGAGGGACGTGGAACAGGTCAGGGCCTACGCGGGCTTCAAGGGTGAAGTGGGTCGGACACATGCCACCTCCAGTCCGTGGTGGCCTGACCAACCCGTTCCGCCTGTCGGTTCACCAAACGTGATCGTGGTGTTGTGTGACGACCTTGGCTTTGCCGACCTGGGCTCGTACGGGTCCGAGATCAACACCCCAAACCTCGACCAGTTGGCCGGAGAGGGCCTGAGGTACACCAACTTCCACGTCAATCCGATGTGTTCGCCCACGAGGGCCTCCCTCCTGACCGGCCTCAACCACCACATGGCCGGTGTGGCAACCGTCTGCCACCGTGACCCCGGCTTTCCGGGCTTCGCCATGGAGTTGCGCTCCAATGCCACAACCATGGCCGGGGTTCTCCGTGATGCCGGCTGGTCCACGCTCATGGTCGGCAAGTGGCACCTCTGTAAGGACTCAAGCCTGACCGAGGCCGGGCCGCGCCGCTCATGGCCCTGCCAACAGGGCTTTGACCGTTTCTACGGGATCCTGGATGGCTTCACCAATTTCCATCAGCCACACCGCCTCTACGAGGACAACCATGTGGTTGAGGTCGACGGGTACCCCGAGGGCTACTACCTCACCGATGACCTCACCGACCGGGCAGTGGAGATGGTTCGTGGAGTCCGCTCAGGCCACCCGACCAAGCCTTGGTTCCTCTACTACTCGCATGCGGCGGTGCACGCACCACTGCAGGTGAAGTCCGTCGATGCCGAAAAGTACAGAGGCCTTTACGAGGAGGGCTGGGACGAGGTCCGCCGGACCCGCTTTGAGCGCCAACTGGGCCTGGGTGTTGTCCCCCAAGGTGCTGTCCTTCCACCTCGCAATAGCGAAACGGGCCACGAGGTCGAGGCCTGGGAGGACCTCAGTGACATGCAGCGCGAGCTGTTCGCCCGCTACCAGGAGCTGTATGCGGCGATGGTCGACAACGTCGACCAGAACTTCGGCCGCCTCAGGGCCGAACTGGTGGCCATGGGCGAATGGGACAACACGATTGTGGTGTTCACGTCAGACAACGGTGGTTCGCGTGAAGGCCAGCAAAATGGAACCTCCTCCTATTTCCGCACACTCATGGCCCACAGCAGGGGTGATTCACCTCTCGACGACGTTCAAGTCGACCACTCAAGGATGGACCTGATGGGTGGGCCGCAGACCCTTCCCCACTATCCGATGGGGTGGGGGATGGCCTCAGGAACACCATTTCGGCTCTACAAGGTCAACACCCACCAGGGCGGCCACCAGGTGCCGTTCATCATCTCCAGGGGGAGTGGCCTGTCCGACGGTGGAGGGCTGCGAACCCAGTACCAGCATGTGACTGACCTGATGCCGACTGTCCTTGAGATGGTCGGATTGGAGATGCCCACCGCAGGGACGGACGGACCGTTGCCAGAACGGGCCGGGGCCAGTTTCGTGCCCACGATCGGTGACGCCGCGGCACCGTCGACCCACCCGGAGCAGTACTACGAGCAGGTGGGACACCGTGGCTACTACAGGGACGGTTGGTCGGCGGTTACCTGCCACCAGCCTCGGACCCCCTTTGCTGACGATGACTGGGAACTACACAGGCTCTTTGACGATCCAACCGAGTCCCACAATCTGGCCCATGAGTATCCCGAGGTCCTCGGTGAACTCCAGGAAGCGTGGGAGGAGGCCGCTTGGGCAAACCAGGTGTTCCCGTTGGATGAGGGCACCGGGCTGGCATACACCGTCCGGCCGCCGTGGGAGGCTGCTTTGGCGGAGCCGGTGACATTGCATGCAGGCCAGCCGACACTCGAGCGTTTCCGATCACAGCAACTAGTCAACCTGAGGTCATTTGCCGTTGAGGTGTCTGTTGAGCACGGCCCCGGGGATGAAGGTGTCCTCGTTGCGCACGGCGGTCAGGGTGGGGGTTACTCGGTTTACGTGGAGGATGGAAGAATCTTCCACGCGCACAACGGCTACGGGGAAATGACCCTGACAGACGGAGGCCCAGTGCCTGAAGGACCCTGTACTTTCACGCTCAGGGTGGATGCTCCCGGAGGGCTGGTCTGGAATGCCACCCTTCTGGTTGACGATGGAGTAGTCGCTGAATCGCCAGGCTTGGCGCAACTCACGTCAATGGCACCGTTTGAGGGGATCGACGTCGGGATCGACCGACGATCACCGGTTTCATGGGAGCTTTATGAACGCCACGGTCCCTTCCCCTACACGGGGACGCTGCATTCGGTCATCTTCACCCCTGGTGAACTGTCACCTGATGCGGGCACCCGCTGGGTTGAAGTGATGCGCGAATCGGGAACAAGGTATGAGTAGGACACCCGCCAACTGGATCGACTACGAGAACTGGCTCAAGTAGTCGGCCTCGGTCGCGGGAACACTGGTGATCCTGTCATCAAGGCACCCTATGGGGCACAGCAGTGGGCCGAAACGGAAAGTTGCAGTCCGGCGGGTACGGTCCGCCCTGCCATGGCCCACTTACCAGCTGAAGTTGCCGCAGCCGATCTACCAGGTAACGGTGTGCCCATACAGCCTGCGGCGACCGTCTTGATCGTTGACGACAAGCCTGACCTCCAGGTTGTGATGATGCGTCGCAATGTCACGTCGTCGTTCGTTGCCGACCACACCGTGTTCCCGGGTGGACAGGTGGAGGACTCGGATTCAGGCCCCGCATGGGATCCCATCCTGGTCGGGACCGACGAGACCGGTACCGGAATGCTTCCAGGCATCGTTGACGGCGGACCGGGCCACAGAGTGGCTGTTGTGCGCGAGACCCTTGAAGAGGTAGGTCTGCTCATTGGAACCGATGAGGTTCGACTTCTGGAACATCGCGGTGATCTCGAGCGAGGTGAGGTCGTCTTTGCGGATGCTGTTGTCAAGACCGGTGGCAGGTTGAACCTCTCCGGGATATTGCCAATTGCCCGCTGGGTGACCCCTCCGGGTACGAACAAGCGCTATGACACATACTTCTTCGTGGCGCGACCGGGTGCAGTACTGGAGCCGGTCGCCGATGGTCGTGAAGCAGTGGATGCGGGTTGGGTGCGACCGGTTGAAGCACTTGAACGTTGGGAGTCCGGCGAGTTGACGATGATCAGCCCGACCATCTCGATGCTCCAGCTACTTTCGGGGTTCACTTCGGCCAGCGATGTCCTAGAGGCCGCCGGTCGGGGTGCAGAACCCGTTCAGGCACGGGTCCTGATGGACCCACCCCAGGGTCCCGGAGCATCGCGGGTCTGGTGGCCGGGCGATGTCGGCTACGACAACGCGGGCATGATCGAGGCAATGGGCTGGATGTGGATCTCCCGGTGGGATGGAGTTGACAGCACCCCCTGAGCGCGCACCCTTTGCAGCCGGTCTCCTACCATGATGGGGTGATGGAGGAACCGGCAAAGCCATATCCCGGAGGTCCACGATCCCAGCGTGTCCGAACGATCGATTCGGTCATGCCCATCGTGGTGTTCGTTGTCCTGAACCGGTTTGCCGGCCTTGGCTGGGCGGTCCTAGGGGCTACTGCTTGGAGTATGAAGGTGGCCATTTCACGCCATCGTCGCGGAGAGGGGGTGGGTTGGTATCTTCCAGTCCTCGTCGTCTACCTGGTCGTGCGGGGTGCGATCGGGATTATCACGGACTCGGAGGCCGTCTATTTCGGTATCGGGATCGGCACTAAGGCGTTGATCGGAGCGGCCCTGGTTGGAACTGTCGTCGTAGGCCGGCCCTTCCTCGGAAGGGTGCTGCATCTGGCGATCCCGTTGGACGCTGAGACCATGGCCCATCCGACCTACTTGCGCGTCGTTTCAAGGCTGACGGTTGCCCTCGGGCTCTACCAGTTCCTGACCTCGGCGTGGGACATTTGGTTGTTCAACCAGACATCGGCAGATGGCTACGTAGTGATCCGGGCCGTTGTCGGCTGGCCAGTCGGGATGGTCATGAGCCTGCTTGGATTTTGGTACTTCGACAGGGCACTGCGGGCGGTCGAGGGGTTCCCGGGGTTGCTGGCCCTTTTGGATCCTGATCTGGCCGGTGAGGATGGTCCCAACTAGACGGCTTCAGGCCAGTTCGATCATCGGGAAGCGGCTCTCTCGGCCAAATACCTCTCGGACCAGTGGGTCAAACTCCTCTAAGGGCATGTTGTCGTAGTCGGGGTCAAAGCAGTTCTGGTCGTATTCAGCACAAAATGCTGCGCAGTCGTCGAACCACTGGTGTTCCTGCAAGAGGTCACGAGCGTCACGGTCACCACCGAGATGGTGGAAGTAGTAGTAGCCCTGGAAGAGGCCGTGGTGCCTGACGATCCAGTGGGTGCGTTCGTCCACGTAGGGCTTGAGGATCTCGGCGGCGACAGCACTGTGGTTCTCAGGGGCTATCGGATCAGCGATGTCATGGAACAGTGCGGCAACCACCATCTCGTCAGTTTCACCGTTTCGAAGTGCCCGGGTGGCGCTCTGTAGGGAGTGCCTGTAGCGATCGATCCGGTAACCAAAGGTCGGCCCCCTCATCGAGTCGAGCGTGCCCATGAGCTGGTCTGCCAGGTGCTGTGTCTTGTGTGCAGCGAACTTGGCAACGATCAACTCGTAGTCCTCGCGGGTTCCGTCGGCCATGTCTACGAAACTGACAGTCTCCATGGACCTGAAGTCTTGCAGGTGCGAACACCAGGTCAAGGACCTGCCCTGAGTGGTCGGTGTACTTAGGTGGCTAATAGGGTCCGGTTGTGTTCGCCGTGACTGTTAACGACCTCACCAAGTCCTATGGGCTTGTGAAGGCCGTGAATGGCCTCTCGTTTACCATCGAGGAGGGAGAGGTGTTCGCCCTCCTGGGGCCCAACGGTGCAGGCAAGTCGACCGTTGTCGAGATCTTGGAGGGCCACCGGACCCGTGACACCGGTGAGGTGAGGGTGCTTGGCAGGGACCCGGGAACCGCTGGGCAGGAGTACCGGGACCGCATAGGCATAGTGCTCCAGGAGGCGGGTATCGAGCGGGAACTCACCGTTCGCGAGGCACTCGTCCACTATGGCGCCTGTTATTCGCGTCGCCGACCGGTCGACGAGGTGCTTGACCTAGTGGGCCTGAACGGTCTGGGTGATCGTCGTACGCATCGACTCTCAGGTGGGCAAAGGCGCAGGGTCGATTTGGCTCTCGGCCTTATCGGCGACCCTGAGGTTCTGTTCCTCGACGAACCCACCACGGGCTTTGATCCATCAGCTCGCCGGCATGCCTGGGAGATGATCGAGGGCCTCAAGGCCCTTGGTACGACCATCCTCCTTACCAGTCACTACATGGATGAGGTGCAGGTGCTTGCTGACAGGGTTGCGGTTTTGGTCGAAGGCCGGATTGTCTCCGAGGGAACGCCAGCTGAACTGCGTGGTCGCGCCGAGAGCGAGACGATGATCCGCTTCCGGTTCCCCGAGGTTGATCCAAGTTCGGGTCCGGTGGTGGACATGCTGGGAGGTTTGGTCGGGAGGACCTCGCTCAGGAACGGAGTGTTTGAGGTATGTACCGTCGATCCCACTACTGATCTGAGCCTGCTTACAGGGTGGGCCCTTGAAAGGGGTGGTCAGCTAGAGGGACTGGAGGTGACCACGCCAACGCTCGAAGACGTCTACCTGGACCTGATTGGTGACAGCCACGGAGCGGCGGGTGGAGCTGGGAGCAGGGATGTCTGACAGGACCTCGCCGTCTGCGGTGGCCTTGTTGTTCCGCCAGGTCGGTTACCAGAACCGCCTGTTCATCCGAACCCCGATCGCCGCCATGTTCACACTGGTGTTCCCACTCATATTCCTGGTCCTCTTTGGTGCCATCTTCGAAGGTGTCGATTTGGCACCTGGCGAGGAGGTAAGCCCAGCCCAGTTCTACGCCCCCGGCCTGGCGGTGTTCGCCGCTGTATCGGCCACCTACACGAACATCGGCATCGGCGTGGCCATCTACCGCGATGAGGGAGTGCTCAAGCGGATCAGGGGGACCCCGTTGCCCAGGTGGATCTACATGGGTGGTGTCGTCGGATCCGGTGTGGCCATCGCTGCCGGTGGAGCGGTGGTCATGCTGGCAGTCGGATTCCTTGTCTATGGCATCGAAATGGATGCCGACCGGATCCTGCCGGCCCTGGTTACCTTTGTGGTTGGCGTAGCAACGTTTTCCCTGCTCGGCCTAGCCCTTGCCGCGGTGGCCCCATCTGGGCAGTCGGCACCAGCGCTTGCAAACGCCACGCTGCTACCAGTGGCTTTTGTCTCCAACGTGTTCATCTCGGTGCGGAATGAGCCTCCTGCGTGGCTTGACCTGTTGGGCGACATCTTTCCCCTGAAAGCTTTTTCTGACGCCTTCTTCGCAGCCTTCGACCCCTTCGAGGAAGCATCGGCTTACAAGCCGTGGTTACTCCTGTGGATGGGCGTCTGGGCCCTGGCTGGAGCCATGGTGGCTGTAAGGAAGTTCCGATGGGAACCGTCCACTGGGGCAGGTGGCGGTGGCGGGCGGCGAGGCCGCAGGTGAGTGAATACGACGAGTTCTCGATGCTTGCTGACAATGCAACCGAAGCGGGCCTGAAGTGGGGTGGACCACCGGCTGTCGAGCGGTGCTCAATGCCATGTTCCGATGGACTCACGATTAGTGGCTTGAGGTGGGGTGATAGTGACCCCGAGTTGGTTCTGTTGCACGGTGGTGCTCAGAACTCCCACACCTGGGACACCGTGGCCCTGGCTCTTGGTCGCCCGCTCGTCACGGTGGACCTCCCGGGCCACGGCCACTCAGATTGGAGGCCTGATCGCGACTACCGACCTACTGCGATGGTCGAGGTCATTGCCGCTGCTGTGGAGAAGTGGGCTCCCCGGGCGGAGGCTGTGGTGGGCATGTCGCTGGGTGGCCTTACTGCACTCTGCTTGGCGGCAGACCGACCCGACCTGGTTCGCAGGCTTGGAATCGTGGATGTGACGCCTGGGACCGACCGCGACAAGTCGGAATCGATTATCGACTTCATGTCGGGCCCCGAGGATTTTGACGACTTCGAGGCGATGCTCGCCTACACGGTCGGACACAATCCGCACAGGACCAAGGAGTCCTTGGTGAGAGGACTCCTCCACAATGCACGGGAACAGTCCGATGGGCGCTGGGTGTGGCGATGGGATCCGATAAATGGGTGGAAGACGACCGATGAGGAAGACTCCTCCCCTTTTGATGGTCTATGGGACAAGTTGGGCCAGATTGCATGCCCTGTGCACCTCTGGTTGGGTGGCGCCTGGAGCGTCGTGGATTCCACCGACACCGAGGATTTCCTCGACCGATGCCCCCAAGCATTGGTCACGACGGTTGAGGGTGCCGGTCACAGCATCCAAGGGAGTCGACCGGTGGAACTGGCGGGCCTCATAGAGGGCTTGCTGACGGAGGGTCGATGAATAGGGACTAGAGGCCGCCCACGTTGTGGAAGCCCTCGGCCAGAGGCAGGCCGAAGCGGTCGCCCGTCTGGACAAGGTTAGCGATCGTCTTGTCCCGGAACGCAGCCTCGGCTGATCCATCGTCGTTGGCAGGGATCGCCATTGTGGACAGAAGCTGGCTCCTGTGAGCGAGGATGGCCTTGACCTTTGTGCTGGCCGCCTCCTCGGTTACTTCTACGGGATAGTCGGGATCTTCGGTGTCAAAGAGCAGAAGCATGTCTGGCCGATGGTGCGCTGTCCCCAGGTCTGTGAGGAAGTGCGGATCGCGGGCAGCCACTACACCGTCAGTGACCAGGAAGCCGGCAGCCCTGTGGTCGGGGTGCAACCGCCAGCGCCGCCACGGATCGTGGCCCAGAACCACGTCTGGCTTGATTCGCCTTATCCAGGCGGCCACCTCGTGGGCGTTTTCCCTGTGGGCATCCAGTTCACCATCAATGTTGTCGAGGAACACGACCTCTCCGGTGGCTCCAAGGATCTGCGCTGCTTCCCTTTGCTCCTCTTGTCGGGCAGCCACAAGAGCAGTTGTGTCAGCAACAGGGTCCCAGGTGCCCTTTGAGCCGTCCGTGCAGACCAGGTGGTGGACCTCGCAACCTGATGCAGCCCAGGTGGCCAGTGTCGCACCCGCGAACAGTTCGATGTCGTCGGCGTGGGCACCGACGGCGAGAACCCGAGCCGGCGCGGAGGCCAGAGTCATGTCGTTCCCGCTGGTTGCCCATTGAAGGCGATTGCCGCGTGGTCAAGGTCTTCTGGTTCGTCCACATCCCAACCAAGCAGCGGGTCCGGGAGGCTTCGCCAAGGAAGGCCCAAGCGTTCAGCTTCAGCCACGTGAGCCGCAAATGATCCTGGCCCGTAGGCGAACCGGAATCCGACACCCGCGGGCACAACAGCCACAGGCGTGCCGTCGTGGTGGCGGTCCGGGACCAGCGTCACCCCATCGAAGCCGATGCAGTGGTTGAGGTCTGACGCTAGAGGCAGGTCGCCATGGGCCACCACGACGGTCGCGACACCGACGTGAGCGAGCGCAGCGACTCCGGCTTCCACGGCACCGGTCAGGCCGGGTTCAGCTACTCGAAGTACGTCGACACCCATTGAGCGCGCCCATTCATCAACCTCATTACAGTCGCAAACCACCGTTACGGGCAGTGGTGATGCGGCCTTGATGACGGTCTCAGCCATGCTTCGTGCCAGGTTCGCTCGACCCGTCGGGTCCAGAACCGGTGCAAGGCGCGCCTTGGCCCCTTCGAATGCCTTGACTGGGATGAGAACGGCAACAGATCCGACCACGGGCCGGATTGTAGGGCCGTCGCGTAGTGTGACCCCCATGGCAGACAGGGTCGCCGTTCTTGGCGCTGGTTCATGGGGGACAACCGTGGCCTCCCTTATGGCCCCGGTGGTCCCCACGGTGCTCTGGGCTCGAGACCCGGACCTAGCTGTCGAACTGGCCGCAGGTCGGGGCAATCCCCGCTACCTGCCTGGCTTCGAGTTGGCACCGCTGCTCGAAGCGACTCCGGACCTTGGTGTTGCGCTGGAAGGAGCTGACATCATCCTGGTTGCTGTCCCTACGCACGGCTTCCGATCTGTTCTTTCTGATGCCGCAACACATCTGGCACCCGGGGTGCCAGTACTTAGCCTCGCCAAGGGGTTTGAGCAGGGGTCTGGACTGCGCATGACCCAATTGGTGGCTGAGGTCTTGCCGAATCGCCCTGTGGGCGTGCTGACCGGGCCAAACTTGGCCAAAGAGATTCTGGTCGGCAAGTCCGCGGCCATGGTGGTCGCCAGCACCGATACATCGACTGCCGACCGCCTCCAGAGCCTGCTGGCGTCCGACAGCCTTCGCGTCTACACCAACGACGACTTGGTGGGCTGCGAGATCGGTGGTGCTGTCAAGAACGTGATCGCCCTTGCCGCCGGGATGGCCGAGGGTCTTGACACGGGCGACAATGCCAGGGCAGCGGTCATCAACCGGGGCTTGGCCGAGATGACCCGTCTCGGCGAGGCACTCGGTGGTGATCCAAGAACCTTTGCAGGCCTAGCCGGGATGGGAGACATGCTCGCGACCTGTATCAGTCCCCAGAGTCGTAATCGCTGGGTTGGCGAACAGGTGGGTCGTGGACTTAGCCCGACAGAGGTGCTGGCAGGAATGGACCAGGTCGCCGAGGGCGTCCCGGCTGCCGGTGCCGTCTGTTCACTGGCGATGTCGGTACGGGTGGAGGTGCCGATAGCCACAGGAGTGAGGGAAGTATTTCAGGAAGGCAGGCCGCCTGTTGAGGTCTGGGCCGACCTGATGGCGCGTCGCTCCGGACCCGAGGTTGGCTAGGGAGCACTCGAGAACCCATGGCCCGGCGAAGGCGGATGCGTGCTGCACTTCGGGGGAAGGCACCCGGATTGGCTGTCGAGAAGTCCCTTTGGGCTGAGGGCTACGAGGCCGTTGTCGGCATGGATGAGGTGGGAAGGGGGGCGTGGGCCGGGCCACTCACGGTCGGCGCGGTCCTACCCAACAAGAACCGCCGGATCATGGGTGTACGCGACTCCAAGATGCTCACCGAGCCCGAGAGGGAAGCCCTCTACAACCGGGTCACCACATGGGCTGAGGCATGGGCCGTCGGACACGCCACCAACGACGAATGCGACGAGTTGGGAATGTCGGTCGCCCAGCGCCTTGCCGCTCACCGTGCCTTGGAGTGTCTGGGGGTGGCTGCCGACAGGGTGCTGTTGGACGGCCGGTGGGACTTCGTCGGTGGTGGAATTGCCCAGACCATCGTCGGTGGAGATGCAACCTCCCTGTCGATTGCTGCAGCGTCAGTTGTCGCAAAGGTGACAAGGGACCGACTCATGCGCGAGGCCGATGGGGTCTTCCCGGGCTACGGGTTTGCTGACGGAAAGGGCTACCCGAGCCCTGTCCACAGATCGATGCTTATGGAGCGTGGTGCAACGAGCTTCCATCGCAGGTCGTGGTCGTTCATGGATGATCTCCCGGATATTGGCGAGCCACGCCGACGACCCGCTGACAGCCATCCGAAGTTGTTCGAATGAGAGCAGTATCACCCGGTGCTCTGGTTTGATTCATCTGCTGTTTAGCTAACGTCTTCTGCCGTGAAGAAGCTGAGGGGTCTTCTCTGGGTGTTCGTTGCTTGGACGGCGGTTGTCTGGATCGTCAGGATCCGGAACCTCATTGGTGACGACCAGGTCACCTCGTCAGGTCGCATTTGGGGAATTCTGCTGGCCATCGTGTTCTTAGGCTTTGCCGGGCTGTCGGTGGTAGCTCTCGGTGGGCGTTGGCGCAGTGTCGGTTCAACGCGGCTCGTAGGGGTGTTTTGCATCTGGACGGTCACGTATTGGCTAGTACGCGGTATCGGAATCCTGTTTACCGACCATGAGGCGGCCTTCAAGGCTGTGCACTCGATCTTGGCTCTGGTTTCGATAGCTATTGCTGCAGCCCTGTACAGGAGCGACAACAACCTTTCTAGTTCCGACGCCGACCACGGTCCCCTAGTCGAGGGCCGCTAGCCTGTCGCCGCCATGGGACAACCGATCACCGTCGTTGAAAAGCCCTCATCTCGGACAGGGGTGGTGAGGTTCGAGATCAACCGCAGCCTCACTGGAATGGGGCATGAGCGCTTCTATGCAGACCAGGAGATCCCTGGAGACGAGCCTGCCCAAGAGTTGGCTCGACGCCTGTTCCGGCATGGTGGAATATCTCGACTCCATATGAATTCGAACATCGTGACCGTCGAGTTGGCCGACCGGTCGGATCCACAAGCAGGCGATGGAATCGCCGACGTAATTGCCAGCCTCTACACCTACTACGTAGAGGGCACCGAGGTGCCAAGTGACGAGGAGCTGACTGACGGCCTCGGCTAAACCTGCTGACCGCCGCTGCTACGGCTACAACACCGGAGGGGCAACCCATGACCCAGATCACAGTCACCCCGCCGGACGAAGTCGGCTTTGATCCGGATCGGCTCGAGAGAGCCGCATCGTTTGCACGCCGCTTCGTGGAAGACGACCTGATGGTCGGAACTGACCTGTTGGTAGCACGCCGGGGACGGGTCGCTCTCAGATCGACCGCTGGTTTTGCCGACCGGGAGTCTGGCACCCCAGTGGCCGAGGACACGCTGTGGCGCTTCTATTCCATGACAAAGCCGATCACCTCGGTAGCAGTCATGCAGTTGGCTGAGGCCGGCAAGCTGCGTCTCCGTGATCCATTGTCTGAATTCCTCCCCTCCTTTACCAACATGGAGGTGCTCGTCGGTGGTACTGCCGAGTCTCCCGAAACGGTGCCGGCCGAGTGTCCCATCAGGATCTCCCACCTCCTGACGCACACAGCCGGGTTCACGTACTCGTTCATCCAGCAGCACACTGTGGACGAGATCTACAGGAACTCGGGAATAGATGTCTTGAACTTCTCTGGTGGTCTCGAAACGGTGATCGAAACGTTGGCCGGCTTGCCGCTACGTCACCAGCCCGGGTCGCGCTGGTCTTACTCAATGGCCACCGACGTGCTGGGCAGGGTTGTGGAGGTCGTGTCCGGCATGCCATTTGCTGACTACCTGCAGCAGAACATCCTGGATCCGGTCGGCATGTCAGACACGTCGTTCGGAGTAGCTGACGAGGACATCGGCCGTTTCGCGGCCTGTTACATGCCGAATCCTGGGACCCTCGCACCGGTTTTGTTGGATGCTCCAGCTACCAGCACCTTCCGGTCACCTGGTTGGAGTAGCGGGGGTGGTGGCCTCGTCTCGTCGATGGGTGACTACCACAGGTTCTGCCAGATGCTCCTAGCCGGCGGCATGTCCGATGGCGGTCTTATCATTGGGCCGCGTACGCTCGATTTGATGATGCGAAACCACCTGCCAGGTGGTGTCGACCTTACAGAATTCGGTGACCCGCTCTACCACGAGGGGTTCTTTGACGGTGTCGGATTCGGCCTGGGCTTTGCCGTTGTAGGCGATGCAGTCGCCGGGAGTGTCCATGCCACCGAGGGTGAGTGCTCGTGGGGAGGTATGGCCAGCACAGTCTTTTGGGTAGACCCGATCGAGGAGATCAGCGTCGTGTTCTTGACGCAGCTGGTTCCCTCAGGCACCCACATCTCCCTCCGTTGGGATCTGCGTACCCTCGTGAACCAGGCAATCGTCGACTAGGTGACTCGGAGAGGTTCCGTGGAGGAGATCGGGGTTGGCCCACATCCCGAGCCCTGGCCAGAGGATGACAGGTTGGATCTGGAACTTCTGGCCGGCGGGGATCGCAGGAACGTCTCAGACCGTTACCGGTATTGGACCGTGGAGGCCATCGTGGCCGACCTGGACAGCCGTAGGCATCCCTTTCACGTTGCAATCGAGAACTGGGAACACGACATGAACATCGGGACAGTGGTACGGAATGCCAACGCCTTCCTGGCCGCAGGGGTCCACATTGTCGGTCGTCGTCGTTGGAACCGGCGTGGGGCAATGGTTACCGACCGCTATCAGCACGTATTCCATCACCCCGGTATTGGATGCCTACTGGAGTGGGCTGCGGGGGAGGAGTTGCCACTTGTCGGTATTGACAACCTGCCGGGTTCGGTCCCGATCGAGGGGATAGACCTTCCTGAGAAGTGCATGCTGCTCTTTGGCCAGGAGGGGCCTGGACTGTCAGATGCAGCCAGGGATGCTGTGTCGATGGTGTGTTCCATCTCCCAGTTCGGTTCCACCAGGTCCATCAACGCCGGAGTCGCCTCGGGAATCGCGATGCATGCTTGGATTCGACAGCACGCTGCGTGACTGTGGTCCATGTTGGCAGGGTCGCCACGATCGGTAGGTTGGAGGCCGTGACCGGCCACCGTCCCCTTGCGGCCCTCTTGCTTGCGGTACCCGGCGCGCTGTTGGCCCATTCGATCGCTTACTTGTGGACTCACCCCGGCTCGATCACCCTGGATGTGGGCAGGTCACACGGCTACATGCCGGTGGCTGGACCACTGGCAGGCCTTGCAGGCATGGTTGTGCTGGTGTGGTTGGCGATCCTGGGAGTGCGTGCCACCGGTCCCGACACGAAGCCAGGCGTTCTCAGGTTGGCGGTGCTCCAGGCCCTGGTGTTCCTAACCCAAGAGACCGTCGAATTGCTGACTGGTGGTGCAAGCTTGGTGGAACTGCTTGGAGAGCCTGCGATCCTTCTGGGACTGGCTCTCCAGTTGCCCGTGGCGGCACTACTTATCTGGTTGGTGAGGGTCGGCTCTGTCCTGGTTGAACTCCTATTTGTCCTGAACCGACCCGGAGCGGGGTCCTCACAGGAGTCTCCACTACCGGCCCTGGCCATGGTTGCCGCACGCCCAGTCGTGCTCTCGGTCGGGCGTCGTGGCCCGCCGGTTGTCGTCTGACACATGTTCCAGATGACAACTGACAAGAGGAGGTTCGATGAAGTCGCGTATGAACACGGCCCTGGTGTTGGCAGTCACCGCTGTCCTTACAGCATGTGGGTCTGATGCCACAGGAGTAGAAGAGGGTTCGTTCCAGTCGACGTCTACCACTACCGAAGTGGTGGTGGCCGTGGAGATGGATGGCCATGAGATGGCTGATGAAGAAATGGCTGACCATGGCGGCCACCAGCACGGCCAGCCCATTGACCTGACGGGCCTGTCGGTCCGGCCTGAGGTGTCACTTCTTGCCGAACCAGACGGATCAGGTGGGATCATGTTGGACATCGGAGTGCGCGACCTGGAGTTGGTGCCAGCTGACCCGCCCACTAGCCATCACCCCGGACAGGGGCATGTGCATGTGCTGGTTGATGGCTCGTCCGTAGCGATGATTGCCGATACCAACTACCACGTCACGAGTCTGACGGACGGTAGTCACACCGTTATGGTCACGCTCTCGTCAAATGACCACAGGGACTACAACGTTGACGGGAGTGCTATCAGTGCCATGGCCATGGTGGAGGTGACGGGTGGAGCGCCAGCGGCCCAACCCGACGTCCGGTTCGAGGTGGGTGTGGAGGATGGAACGATCCTCGGTGGTGTCCACAGGTTTGAGGCCTCCGTTGGCAACCTGGTTGAAGTCACTGTGAGAAGCGACATTGCCGACGATGTGCACCTTCATGTGTATGACCTGAAGGTGCCAGTACGCGAAGGTACGCCAGCTGTCCTGTTGGTAGAGGTCGACATACCCGGGGTCTTCGAGGCTGAACTGCATGGCGCAGGCTTCAAACTCTTTGAACTTGCAGTTTCGTGATGTCCTTCACCGTGTTGGCCCATGGCGTTGGAGGTCGAAGCGACCTGCCCATTCCTGAATGGCAGGCAGCATGGGGTGCAGCTTTGGCCCTGGTGCTCTCCTTCGCAGCATTGGGCCTGCTCTGGCATCATCCCCGGTTGCGGAGCATGTCCACTGGACACAGGGTGGCCTCCTCAGTTGAGGGAACCATCCGCTTCCTGACGGGTGCGTTCAGGGTGGCGGTACTGCTCGTATTCCTAGTGGTGCTTGCAGCGGGTCTGGTTGGGGTCAATGACGTGGTTTCGAACATCTCGCCGGTGTCGGTCTACGTGATCTTCTGGGTGGGGGTCCCGTTGGTCTCGGTGTTGTTGGGCCCGGTATGGAGGGTGATCAGCCCCTGGGAGACTTTGGGTCGGATGGTTAGTGGCTCTTCCGGCCGGAGAGCACCGGGTTGGCTCACTTCGGGCTGGGTTGCACTCGTACCGATAAGTGTCTTCCACTGGTTGGAGCTGGCTTACCACGATGGTGCCAGCCCCCGGGTCATCGGCTGGTTGGGATTGACCTACACGGTTGGCCTTATGTTGATTTCGGCCCGGTGGGGTTGGGAGGAGGCGCGCAGGGCCGAGGGTTTCGGAATGCTCTTTGATGCCTTTGCCTCGCTCTCCCCGTTCCGTCGGGACGGCTCAGGTCGACTGTCCGTGAGGCCGCCGTTTGTCGGTGTGGCCGAACTCGAATCCTCACCAGCGTTGTTGGCGGTGCTCCTGGCTGCCCTGGGCGGTACCGCCTTCGATGGCTTCTCACGCACTCGTTTTTGGGATGACCTTGTGGCAGGTCGAGCCGGTTGGGAGGCGACTGCGGTCACCACGGTGGGCCTCGTGTGGGTTGTAGCGCTGGTTGGTATCGCCTACCACCTAGCTGGTAGGTCAGGTGGGCGCCTCACCGGCGATCGGGATTTCGCGGTCAAGTTCGGCACCTCGCTCGTGCCTGTTCTCGTCGGTTACGACATGGCGCACTACTTCTCCCTGCTTTTGCTCGAGGGGCAGTCCTTCATAGCATTGGCCTCGGATCCACTGGGTAGGGGCTGGGACTTATTCGGAACTGTCGACAACGCCGTCAACTGGACCCTCATTTCGACTATGGCTGTGGGGTGGGTGCAGTTGGGGTCGGTCGTGGTGGGCCATCTGGTTGCTGTGGTATTGGCTCATGACCGTGCAGTGGAGGAGTGGCGACCTGCAGTCGCATTGCGTAGCCAGTACCCGATGTTGGGGGTGATGATTGCCTACACGGTCTTTGCCCTGGTCTTGATAACAGGCTAAACCCAACCTCCTCTTGCATAGATCGAACATATGTTCGATAATAATATGTGGCCTTACCTCCTTCCCTCATGGCCGACCCAGAACCATTTGACGATTTGCCTCCCGAGGAGCGTCCCACCCCTGAGTCCACCACTCTTTCTCCCATCCGTCCGGTCCCCACGTTGGCCGAGGTCACCCGGCTTGTTCGCCCCACCACCCTCGCAGCGGAACAGGTACTGCCGGTCCTCCCAGCCCTAGTCGACCTAGTCCCCGATGGCCTGAGGCGCGGCAGCAGCCTCGGGATCTCCGGCCCTGGTGCCCGTTCCCTGACCATGGCCCTCATGGCCAGGGCTACATCGGTGGGCTCATGGGCCACTGTCGTAGGTGACCCCGACCTAGGGATGGTGGCGGCCGCCGAGGCCGGGGTGGCTCTTGAACGCCTGGCAGTCGTGGCGCCCCCTGAGCCGACGGCCTGGGGTGACGTGGTCGCGGCCTTGGTCGAATCCATCGATTTGGTGGTGGTTGCACCACACCACCGCGTGGGTGCCGCAACCGTCAGGCGCCTGATGGCCCGTGCTCGTGAACGAGGGTCTGTGCTCATACGGATCGGCGATGGCCCCTGGCCTGAGCGCTTCGACCTCACGCTGGCAGTTGTCGATACTTCTTGGGAGGGTCACGGGGATGGCAACGGACGCTTGCAGTTGAGACGAGTTGAGGTACTGGCCACCGGCAGGAGGGCATCTTTCCGGGAGAGTCGTGTGGTCATGATGCTGCCCTCTCCGGATGGAAGTCCGGCACCTCTCAAACAGTCTGACAGCGGGTGACGGAACCGGTTCGCACCCTGGTGGTCCACTGTCCCGACTGGCCACTCACCGCTCTGGGTGTGGCTCCCTCGGATCCGGTAGTGGTGTTCACAGCCGGACGGGTGATGGCCGCGTCGGTAGCGGCCCGGGCTGTCGGAGTGGTCGAAGGGCAGAGTCGTCGTCCAGCCCAGGCCATGTGTCCCGAGGCCATAGTGCTAGAACGCGACGAAGTGCTCGAGGCCCGTAGGTTTGAGCCCGTGGCTGCGGCCTTGTCCGACATCACTCCATGGGTTGAGGTTCAGCGTCCCGGAACCTGTGCCTTTGGCGTCAGAGGCCCCTTCCGACTCTTTGGTAGCGAAGAGTCGCTGGTGGGTAGCACCACCGCCACGGCTATGGAGGCCCTTGACGACACTCTGGGGACCGGAGTCCACCCGGGTTGTCGTATCGGCGTGGCCGACGGCCCGTTTGCCGCCGGTCTGGCTTCCCGGTTTGCAGCGGGGAATGCGCTCGTGGTGCCTACCGGTGGAACTCCAGCTTTCCTAGCCCCCCTTCCGGTGGAGGCCCTAGAACGTCCCGACCTGGCCGACGTGCTGGTACGACTGGGCCTCACGACCCTAGGGTCACTGGCAGGCCTTCCGGTCACCGACGTGGCTGGCAGGTTCGGATCCGAGGGGCTGGTCGCCCAGCGCCTGGCTGCAGGTCTCGACGGGCGTCAGCTCCACGTAGTTAACCAACCGCCCGATTTGGCAGTTGGCATGGACATGGACCCACCGGTAGATCGGATCGAGCAGGTGGCTTTTGCAGCCCGCTCACTGGCAGAGCTCTTCCAAGACGCACTGGCCCAGCGGGGGCTGGCATGTACGTGTGTGGCTGTCGAGGCCGAAACCGGGCACGGCGAGCGGTTGGTGCGCAGATGGCGAGACGAGGGGCCCATAGGGGCAGTGGCTCTGGTCGACCAGGTCCGCTGGCAGCTCGAAGGATGGTTGCACGACTCACCCGCCGTCCGCCCCAGTTCAGGTCTGGTACGTCTAGACCTGATCCCCGAAGAGGTGGTGAAGGCCGGAAGCCGTCAGGTCGGTTTCTGGGGTGGGACCACAGCAGCTGATGAACGGGCAGGGCGGGCCCTGTCCAAGGTGGCCGTCATGCTCGGCCCCGGGTCGGTGAGGGTGCCCGAGTGGCGGGGTGGTCGGGACACAGCCGAACGGTTTGCCCTGGTTCCGTTTCCAAAGGAGCCCGTTGACGGGTTGGTTGGCGGTTCTACTGGGCTGCTGTCACCATCTACGGACGGCCCACCCTGGCCGGGGATGCTTCCATCTCCTGCTCCTGCAGCAGTGCACTCAGAGCCGATCGCCGTAGAGGTCGTGGATGCCGACGGTCGCCCAGTACTCGTTGATGGCCGGGGAGTGGTGTCATCGGAACCGGCCTGGGTGTTTCAGGGGAGCGAAGCAGGATTTGGAGTCGCCTCCTGGGTGGGTCCATGGCCTACCGATGAACGATGGTGGGACCCTTTGCGCCACCGACGCAGGGCCAGCATGCAGGTGGTATCTGACGACGGTATGGCACGTTTGCTGGTGCAGGAGGGAGGCTGTTGGAAGGTAGTGGCAACATACGACTGATCTCGGGTCGCCCGGACCCGCTAGCGTGCCCGGCACCACGAGAACAGGACGGGAGACGAAGGTGGCAGAACGCGAGGAGATGGACTGGATCCGCTACGGGACGGCAGTGCGGGAATTGGCGCACCTGGTCGCCGCCGACGGCTACAAGCCCGACATGATCCTGTCGATCGCCAGAGGCGGCCTATTTGTGGCCGGATCCCTTGGTTACGCCCTAGCGGTAAAGAACCTCTACGTGATGAACATCGAGTACTACACGGGGGTCGACGAAAGGCTTGACATTCCAGTTGTGCTGCCCCCGTACGTCGACTGGGTGGACTTGGGTGATGCAAGGATCTTGATAACCGATGACGTGGCTGACACGGGCCACACCCTTAACCTCGTCAGGGAGACCGCTCTGGCCAAGGTGGGAGAGGTTCGCTCGGCGGTCCTCTACCAAAAGCCCCAGTCGGTGGTGGACTGCGAGTATGTGTGGTGCCATACCGACAAGTGGATCAATTTCCCCTGGTCGACTGAGCCACCGGTGGTTTCAGTCGAGGATGCAGTCCATCAGGTTCTCGACGCTTGAGGATTGTCGATCAGGCGTGGATCGGAGCTCTCTCTTTTGACCACTGCACCTCGGCCTCCAACTGTGATCCGACGGAGATGAGGATGTCCTCGCGGCCATAGCCAGCCACCAACTGGGTACCAACGGGTAGGCCCTCCGACGAGCCCATCGGCAGTGAGATAGCTGGCTGACCGGTCGTGTTGAATGGTGAGGTGAAGGTGGCGTAAGGCAAGGACCGGTGTGAGGCGCGTAGTGGATCCTCGTGGGTAGGGGTCAACTCCCCGATCTTGGGCGGTGGTTGGGCCGTTGTGGGGGTGACAAGTAGGTCGAATCCCTCCTCCCACCAGGTGGCCACGTCCCTCCGAAAGGTGGCCATGACCGACTGTGCCTTCGCGTAGTCGGTTGCCGATTGACCTGTCCCAAGTTGGGCCAGCAGCCATGTTCCCGGTTCAACGTCCTCCTCGGTGACGGGTCGCCCCAGGCGATCGCCGAGGAGTTCGAGACTCAGCACCGCGTTGACCGCCCAGTTCACGTTGAATGCCCAACCGAGTTCCTCAAGGCCGTCAAGGGCCGTTGGGTAGGAGTCGATCAGGTCGTGGCCCAAGGCCTCAAGGAGGTCAGCACTCCTACGGGCTGATTCCACGCAGTCGGAATGGACTCCTGTCCGTGGGCTTTCGGTTAGCAAGCCGATCCGAAGGCAGCCCGGGTCTTCGCCCACCCTGTCCGCATAGGGGCGACCATGATCAGGGGCCACCACACCATCACCCTGAAACGGGATCGCCGTAACGTCAAGGATTCCGGCACAGTCCCGCATCGTGTTACACACCACGTGTTGAACCGACACGCCCCATTCATCCTTGAGAGGGCCCATCGAGATTCTTCCTCGTGAAGGCTTGAGGCCTACCAGGCCACACATGGCTGCAGGGATACGGATGGAACCACCCCCGTCGCTTGCATTGGCAGCTGGGACCATGCCCGACGCCACGGCAGCAGCCGATCCCCCCGAGGAGCCACCCGTGCCGAAGTCAGTGTTCCATGGATTCCGGCTGGGCCCGTACGCTGCTGGTTCAGTCGTAGCCACCAAGCCAAGCTCGGGAGTGTTGGTACGACCCACGTTTATAAAGCCGGCCTCCTTGTAGCGGATCACCAAGTTGTTGTCGCGGTTGGCGACCAGCCCAGCATCCCGGAGACCCCTCATCCCCGCGTGGTGAGGCTGGCCTGCCTCCTCAGCCCACAGGTCCTTGATCAACATCGGCACCCCCTTGAACGGCCCGTTGGGCAGGTCGGGGGAGGCAGCCACCTCGAGGGCCTGTTCGAATTGCCGGTGGATGACCGCGTTGAGTTGCCCATCGAGGGCTTCGATCCGGTCAATGGCATCCTGCACCGCCTCTACAGGTGACATCTCACCTAAACGAATCGCCTCCGCGAGGCCCACCGCATCAGGCAGGGTGGTCCTGTGGTTGCTGTTAGCCGCATTTTCGATCATGGGAAATGATGGTAGTCAAGGTTGGTTGCACTCTCACTAGTCCTACCGTCAGCCTTCATGAGCGATGTCACAGACTTTTCCAACATCACTGAAGACCGACTAGGTTTCGTCGCCCACCTATGGCACTACCCCGGTGAGTCGCTGGTCGCTTATCCGGGGTTGCGCTGTTCTTTGATCGAGTCCAGCCGGTCGGCCATTGCCTGATAGTGGCTGTCGTCTGGAAGCACCCAGAATCTGTTGGCAACGATTGCCTGGTGAACCAATTCAGCTACCGATGACGGCTCATGTCCATTAGCTAGAAGCCACTTGAGGACCATCTCCTGATGGGCTTCTT
>MDTC01146576.1_pt1 | contig 45210 bp, 32 predicted proteins | sample 811181 | NCBI WGS metagenome assembly MDTC01 (sample SAMN05326644, study PRJNA326480) | marine metagenome | isolation source: seawater | place: Pacific Ocean: North | collected 2011 | reverse complement strand
CTTTTTTACGCTATTTTTGTCCTTTGTTTTAACAGGCGTATTTCCTCCTAAAGTGCTGTTTTTTCCCGAAAACCAACCCAACTATATTAATGTATTTGTAGAACTTCCTGTTGGAACTAATATCAGCCAAACCAATGCTACAACATTAGAAATTAAAAAAGCAATTGATAATGCATTAAACACCCCTATTCGTAGTGACGACACCCTTACTTATTTAGATGCAGCTGATATTGAAATAGTGGAAGAAAAAACAATTAAAACTCCCTTTGTAGAGTCAATTATAGAACAAGTTGGAAAGGGAACTTCTGACCCTAATAGCGGACCTTCCTATGGGGAAACTCCAAATAAAAGTAGAATCACTGTTTCTTTTTGTGAATTTTCTCACAGAAAAGGTTTGAACACAAGCAAGGTTAAAAAACTCATAGAAAAGACTTTAATTGGTAATTTTCATGCAGATATAACAATTATTGTTGATAAAGAACAAAGTGGACCACCTCAAAAACCACCAGTTAACATTGAAATTACAGGCTCCGAAAATTATGGTAACTTAACACGTAAAGCAGAGTCAATTCAACAATTTTTGATAAAGAAAAATATATCTGGGATACAAAAACTAAAACTAGATGTAGAGGTAAACAAAGCAGAAATACAAATCAATATAAATAGAGAATATGCGAAAAGAGTTGGTTTGGCAACAGGGCAAATAGCACAAAGCATAAGAACTTCTTTATTTGGTAAAGATGTATCTACATATAACTACAACGAAGAAGATTATGACGTTAACATAAGATTTAACAACAAAGACAGAAATAACATTTCCTCAATTTTACAGCAGAAAATAATGTTTATGAATAATATGGGTAAGAAGCTAAGTGTTCCGATTAGCTCTGTTGTTAAAAATATTAAAGTCGTTAATAAGCATGCTGCTGTAATTCGAAAAAATCAGAAAAACACCGTAACTGTGTTTACAGGTGTTCAAGAGGGGTTCAACCCAAATGAGGTAACTGCAATTGTTAAAAATCATCTTGAAACTTTTGCAGATTCTGACGAAGGTAGAGCTTTTTTTGCGGAAGGGTTTAATTACAAGTTTACAGGACAAATGGAAGATCAAGAAAAAGAATTAGCTTTTTTAAGCTCCGCTCTGTTATTTGCTGTTTTTTTAATTCTATTAATTCTAGTAACACAATTTAATGCTTTTTCCTCACCAATAATCATATTATCATCAGTTGTCTTAAGCTTGGCTGGTGTATTCCTTGGAATTGTTATTTCAAGGAATGATTTTGTAATTATAATGACCATGATTGGAATTATTTCTCTTGCTGGAATTGTAGTAAATAATGCAATTGTTTTAGTTGATTATACAAATCTTATTAGAAAGAGAAAAAGAAAAGAACTTAAGTTGTCAAATTTCGATATTATTCCTCTCGAAGATTTTAAACTTTCAGTAATAGAAGGTGGAAAAACTAGGCTTCGACCGGTTCTGCTGACAGCAGTTACCACCATATTAGGATTATTTCCATTAGCTTCTGGTTTAAATATTAACTTTTTTACTTTTATTTCTAATTGGGACCCACAAGTGTTTTTTGGAGGAGATAATGTTATCTTTTTTAAACCTATGAGTTTAGCTATCATATACGGATTGACCTTTGCAACTTTTTTAACTTTAGTAGTGGTGCCTATTATGTACTATTGTTTATACCGTTTTAAATTATACTTATTTAGAAAAATGAATTGGAAGTTAACTATTGAACTATAATTACATTTTACTCATCTTAAAAATAATTATAAAATTTAACCCTTAATTATGATGAATAATATCTCCATTTCCTAGGTATGAAGTTATGTTAACTTCTGATGGATTCCCCCAATAATTTATGTCAGATTCTCCATTTTGTTCGATATGTAGCCATTTATTAGCTCTAATTTCAGTTACTCCTTTAGACCTGCTATGAAGCCTAAAACTATCTACATCAAAGTTTCTTGCATAAAAATGATTTATTCCTGAGTTATAATAGTTGCAATAACTCGATGAACCTGTTACATGTATGTCGTTACTACCGCTTTCTAAATAAAACTTTGAAAAGTCATTATTAAGTTTTAATTTAATTGTTCCTTGGTTCACTAAACAGTTTACCCAAAGGTTATTTTGCATTGTATCATTAAAAACAATCTCTCCGCTTCCTTTGATTGTTAAAGTATCAATAAATGGGCAATACACATTAATTTGAATATTATCAACCTTAGCTTTTAAAAATTTACATATGTTCTTGTTTTTAATGTGTAGTGTTGATTTTTCCAACTCCGCAGCAATACCTAGAAGATAGTTTTTTCCTCCAACAACTTCAATCCTATACCCAGGACTTTTGTTCCAGCTAAAATCTATAAAATCATTAATTTCAACACTAGAAAAAGCAACTATTGGAATCTCTACTTTTTCACTTTTACCCGAATACATTATACAATTATTTTCTTTATTACAAGCAAGTATAATTGCTATCAATACCAATATATAATTGCTCTTTATCATTTAAATTTATATGTAATCCCTATTTCTGCGTTATCTGCCTCTCCCCAATGAGCTCTTAAAGAAGCCTGGAGGCATATTTTTTTGTTTAATTGATATTTAGCCCCCACTCTACTATAAAACAAACTTCCATTATTCGCAAAATTAAAATCAGAAGTAAAAGTTTTGTAAGGTGAAAGCAAATAAAATCCTAATCCTATAAATAAACCTACATCACCGTACCTTTTTTCATATTTTGAAAATAACCCTAAGATTATTTTATCATTGTATTTAAGTTGGTAATCGTAATTTTTTAGTTTAGGAACACTGTTATCTAAGATAATGTCTGCTTGAAAGTGAATAAAATTTCCTCTGTCAAAACCTTTTGTATACCCTAAGCAAAACTGAAAAACATGGAAGCGTTCGGATTGTGGAAAAGTAAGTGTTTTGGACCCGTAATGACAACTTACAAAAAAACTATTTTTTTCATCTGTTATCTTGAGAGGTTGACTCTTATTTTCCTCCTTGTTTTTTGGTTTTAAACTCACACACAAGTATGGCAAGTTAAGTCCAAGGTTTGGTCTTGAAAACGCTCCATTTGATAAATGTTGAAGTCCTAAACCAAAACTAAGATTAATACCTTCATAGCTAGATTGATATAACAATGTTAAGTCTGTTATGTTATTAATATGGGTCCCTATGGCCATATTTTTAGGGTTTTTTATATTGTCAAAAGGCTTTTGTATATAACCAAGGCCAAACCCTATTCTAAATCTCCACTTAGTAATTTTATTTTTATGAATATTCATATTTATATAAGGGACTAACCCAAAACAAAATCCTAGATTTTTATTTCCTGTAAGAGGGGAAAAATTAGCTACAATTCCACATTTATGAAAGGGGAAATTATTATTGAAATGCTCATTTTTTAGATTTTGAAATTCCACACCAACCTCATAAATAGGAAACGTTCCATTCATTAATGAGTTTATTGCAGGAGAATGAGGCAACAAAAAAGCACCTTTAAAATTAGACTCAACTTTGTATTTTACTTTATTTATTGTTCTATTCTCTTGACACAAAGCAACTAAATCAAGAAAGAAAAAAAATAGAATAAACCATAGCTTCATTTTTTTAAATATATGGATAATAGACAATACTTACATATCTTTAGATGGTATAAGTATTAAATTTGACTTTTGAATAAACCAATTTCATATTGTGATTATGTAAGTAACTTGCCAGAAGATAACGTCAATCGCTTATATCACGATAATGAGTATGGTTTTAGCATAAATTCGGACAATGAACTTTTTGGTCGATTAATTCTTGAAATTAATCAAGCTGGTCTTAGCTGGACAACAATTTTAAAAAAAAAAGAAAACTTTAAAAAGGCCTATTCTAATTACTGTATTGACAAGATTGCTCTATATGAACAAAAGGATATTGAAAGATTACTTTTAAATAATGGAATAATTAGAAACCAACTTAAAATTAAAGCTATTATTTATAATGCAAACAAAATACTTGAAATTAAAAAAACACATGGCTCATTTAAATCTTGGTTAGATAAAAATACTTATCGTACAAAACAACAATGGATAACACTATTTAAAGAAAATTTTAAATTTACTGGAAACGAAATTACCAATGAATTTTTAATGTCAACAGGGTACTTAAGTGGAGCTCACCACAGCTCTTGTCCTATTTATAAATTGATTGAAAAATATTGACAAACCCTCAAAACAAATCGATTTTCACAAGTGAAAAATAGAAGCCATATACCATTTTATTTATTATCAATTTCTATTTTTTTGTTTTTAATATCACCGCATCTTTTGTCTGATGGAATGTTTATGGATGGTCTTTTATATGCCGCTATTTCGAACAACCTTTCTAAAGGACATGGAACATTTTGGAATTTATTTTTATCAAATACTCTTTACCCAAATTTTCATGAGCATCCTCCACTGGCCTTTGGTATTCAATCTCTACTTTTTGACTTATTTGGTGAAAGTAGATTTATAGAGAGAACTTATTCGATTTGCTGTTTCATTATTTCAGGATTTATAATTGCTAAAATTTGGCAAAAAACAAACCCAAAAAAATTTCACAAATTAGCTTGGCTTCCCCTTTTGTTTTTAGTTATAACTCCTCTAATTTCTTGGTCAGCCTCAAATAATATGCTAGAAAATACAATGATGATATTTACCAGTCTTTCCATATTGTTTTTTATTCGAGCTATTAATGAAAATAGATCTATCTATTTTATTTTAATGGGTTTTGTGTTGTTTTTGGGGTTTCTAACAAAAGGGTTTGTTGCTTTATTCCCTTTGTCCATATTAGTTTGGTACACTTTATTCCACCCTACTTTTTCATATCAAAAACTCTTTTTAAGCTCTTTTCTTTCTCTTTTAGGTCTAATTTTGCCATTTTTCTTTCTTTTTTTTCTTTTACCTGAAAGCTATATTAGTTTAGGGGCTTATTTTGAAAAGCAAGTAGTTGGAAGCATTACAAGTATTCAAACTGTAGACACTCGTTTTTGGATTCTTTGGAAATTATTCCAAGAGTTAATTCCAGGGATTATTTTACTATCTCTTTTTTTTGTTTTCTCTAAAACTTCTTTAAATCATGATTACCAATCAAATTGGTTTTTGATTTTTATTGCTGTTGGTCTATCTGGTGTTATTCCAATTATGGTTAGCTTAAAACAAAGCGGATTTTATATCTTAGCTGCTCTACCCTTTTTCAGCCTCTTTTTCTCCTTTATTGTTCGTTCTCGTATCATGCTAATAACTGAAAAAATAACTTATAACACTCTTGTTTATAAAAGGTTGTTTTATACCTCTTTGATCGTATTCTTTATTAGCTTTTCTTTGAACTTGTTTTTTGCCAAAACCACTCAACGGGACCATTTAATGTTAAATGACATATACAAAATTATAGCTGTTGTTCCTGAAAACTCCACCATTTCAATAACTAATGAGCTAAGTAATAATTGGTCTTTGCACGGCTATTTTCAAAGATATGGATACATTAGCTTAGACCCCAAAACGAGTATTAATCATAATTATAAACTAGTCAACGGAAAATCTCATTTTCTGTCTGGTTATAAAAAATTAGATCTTGAATTAGATTCATTTTCCCTATTTAAGAAATTATGATTTAAATATTTTGTTTTATTTACTACTTAGAGCCTTTTTTGCTAAATAATGGTACTTTTCAGCGTTTTCGTTGAGGTTAATTGAACTATATTGATCTGCAATTTTCTTTAAAATATGAGTTGATTTATGATTTTCACTCAACTCTTTTTTTAATTTCAAAATAGGTGTTAGGAGTTTTATTCCTTCCTTTCCTATTTCTAAATTCAACTGCTTTAGCATGTAGTTAAAATAATAATATGATTTCTCCGGCTGGTCTTTTTTTAAATATGCAATAGCTAAATTATGAGCACTTGATGAGTCAGGCTTTAAATTATATGCTTTTTTGAAATAGTATATTGCTCTATCCTTATTTTTCAACTCGCCGTTAATTCCTCCTGCATTAATTTGCATTAAAGCATCATAACTGTACATAACCGCTTGCTTTTCAAGAATATTTTTTAACTCTTCAAAATTTTTATTTTTATAGTAATAGCTTTTTATTTCATTTGTTTTTTTTAGCCAGTTTTGTTTGTCCATACATAATTCAAATGCAGCCTTATGCTCATATGTTTTTTTAAAGTTATAGTTTTGAGGTATTGGCTCATTGAAGGGCCAGTCCTCTTTCATCATTAATGTGATGAATTCACCCCTTATGGAATCTATCTCTGGATATGGTATGTTTTTCCTAACTTTATTAATCGTTTTATTAAGGGGCCAGTTTAAAGAAATTAGTTTGTTTTTCATTAACTGATCTACAAATGCATAAGAAATAAGACGGTGTCCATGCAGGTTTGGGTGAACATGTTCAAGAATTAATTCCTTTCCCAAAATTTTATTTTCTACGCTTTTTTCCAATTCCCCTTTTGAATCAACTAAATAGACGTTGCTGTATTTTTTTGAAATTTCCTTAATAATTTGATTTATTTTTGAAGGAGCTCTAAATCTTAGCAAATCAAGTTCTTTGGCTATAACATATTTTTCTTTAGCTTTCTTGAAATCTCCTACAGAATATGCCTTAGTAGCTAATTGAAATTGGAAGTTCGCTGATTTTTCTTTACTATTATTACTACTGCTAAACGGAAATAGATCCTTCTCATTACTTACAATTGTGCTGAACAATACTGGAACATTTATTTTATTAAAAATATTACATAAATCGTCCATGTTTTTTTTATAATTCTCTATTCCTTTTTTAAATGCTTTTGACTGGAATAAAATACTTTTCTTTTCAGCCATTCTTTCCATTAGCTGCTTATGGTTTGTTTTGTTTTTCTTGTTTTCATTTGCTCTTAATAAATTTTGAAAACACTGAAAAATTCTTAGCTTTTTTACTTGAATTAATAACTTTATAATTGTTCTATTGCTGCCTATTTTTGATGAAGATCCAACACCCAAAGCTCCATAATATTCGTTATGACCAGCATAAATTAAAATCATATCAGGACTATAAGAGGGCAGGTCCTTGGCAAAATCTAATAATGTAAATGAATTGACAGCTGTAAGGGACAAATTAACAACTTCAAAGTTTTTATTTGGAAAAAAGTGTGATAGTTGATATTTGATGCTGAGATCAAAGGTAGTTGCGTTTTTATAAGGAAAACCTATACTTGACGAAGCTCCAAGAATAAAAATGCGAAATGTTCCTTTTGGCTTTTCTTTTAAAAATATATCATGCTTAGCGACCGTAACATCATTTTTATTTGTAAAATATTTATTTCCAATTTTGTCATTAATCACGTAAAATCTTTGATCAGAAGTATATTGTTTGAAGAGTTTTAAATCATTTCCATAGTTAATAACTCTGAGAAAAAGTTCTATTAAAAATAGCAGAATAAAAGGAAAAGAAATTGCTATTAGTTTAAACCACCTTTGTCTTTTTAAATTTAATTGATTCTTACTTTTTGTAAACTTTTTTCTCATTTATAATTTGATGTTTTCTCATACCTCTTACGGTTTAAAAATCCATTAGTAACTTATTTTTGAGAATGAAGAAGGACTTCATTTTATTAAAAAATTTAGTGCTATAAACATTTAAAGTACTCAAACGGCTCAAGACAACTTTTACATCTATACATAGCCTTGCACGCTGTTGATCCAAAATGACTGACTACCTCTGTTTGTTTAGAGTTGCAAATTGGACACTCTATTTTCTTTTCATACCCAATTTTTGTTGGTGGAGATATACCATATGATTTTAGCTTTAATTTTGCTTTTTCGTTTATCCAATCTGTTGTCCAAGGTGGGTCGTATTGCATAACTATTTCAAACTGATCAACCATCATTTGTTTTAACTTATTTCTAATGTCTGTTTGAAACCTATCCATAGCTGGACAACCCGAATATGTTGGAGTAATAGTAACAATAAGTTGCTTTCCTTTATAGCTTACATCCCTTAATACGCCTAATTCCTTGATACTAATTACGGGTATTTCAGGGTCAGGAATTGCCGAAAGTTCTTTAATTATTTTTTTAATGTCTAACATTGCAGGGTTTCTCAAAAATATAAGATTCCTATTAGAATTGCAATTGTTGTAATTTTAGATCCACTTTGCTGTTGGAGGCATTGACATTAAAATGGCTTCAGTTGACCCCCCTGTTTTTATACCAAAGAGGGTTCCCCTGTCCCACAACAAATTAAACTCTACGTATCGTCCTCTTTTAATTAATTGTTGCTCCTTCTCTTTAGTTGTCCAATCTTTATACATGTTTTTTTTAACAATTGTTGTAATCGCCTCAAGTGTTCTTTTACCTACATCTTTTATAAATTCAAAATCTTTTTCCCAATCTTTTGTATTTAAGTGATCAAAAAAAATACCCCCTTCTCCTCTAGGCTCATTTCTGTGCGGAAGAAAAAAATACTCATCACAATTTTTTTTAAACTTAGTGTAATATATTTCATTATGAGCATTGCACGCTTCTTCAAGTTTAGAATGAAAAAATTTGGTATCTGATTTATTTATTATTGTTGGGGTCATGTCAGCTCCGCCACCAAACCAAGACTCTCCAGTAACCAAAAACCTTGTGTTGAAGTGAAAAGCAGGAATCTTTGGAGAATTCATGTGTGCCACTAAACTTAATCCTGAAGCCCAATAATTTGGTGAACTTTGAGTACCCTTTATTTTAGTTCTATATTCATCACTAAAAGTTCCAGAAACTGTAGAAATATTTACCCCTACCTTTTCAAAGGTTTTTCCTTTCATTACACTCATTTCTCCGCCTCCAGAACCTGTATGATTCCATTTTTTTCTTTTGAAAGTTTTATTCTCAATTTCTTCAAAAGACTTACAAAATTGATCTCTTAGTGATTCAAACCACTTTGACGCCATGTCTTTTTGTAACTCTATATTTTTCATTTTTATTATTGATTATCCTCTAAATGCCACTCTGCATAACTATTAGCAGTTTCTCTTAAAAAGCCTTTAATTAAATGAGTGCCTTTAGGTTCGTTAATTTTTAAAATATTTACAATTTCAATTAGCATGTTTTCACATGTAGGTTGATAATCTACCAATCTTATTCTTTCGTTTATAGGGGCTATTTCCTTAAACCTAGAATCTTTTCTTAATATAAGCCTATGGTCAAATATTGGAATTATCTTGTCTTTAACTATTTTCTTTACATCCCCAAAATCGACTACCATTCCGCAGTCAGATTGGTTATAATCGTTTTTTGGATTTCCTATGTATGTTACTTCTAAATGGTAACTATGTCCATGTATGTCTTTGCATTTACCATTATAGCCATCTAAAGCATGTGCCGCCTCAAAATCAAATGCTTTTGTAATTCTTATATTCATTTTAAAATTTTAAAACAAAATTACAATTATCCATTTAATGGTCTTTTAAATTAATTCTGTTTAGTATTAATTATGATTTTTTTAGTTTTAATTTAATGTTTTTGATTTAAATTTAACTTTCTGAAAAACCATAACCCAACATATATATCCCTTACAAAAAGGCTAGATCAATTTATTGATAAGTACTATAAATTAGAAGCAATAAAGGGGTTATTTTTTTCTTGTGCAATTACGTTAATGGTAATTTCTTTTGTAATTGTTCTTGAAAAGTTCTTCAATTATTCATCATTTGGGAGGTCTGTTTTATTTTTTGGCAGCTTAATAATTATTGCTCTTGCATTCTCAAACCAGTTTTTAGTTCCTTTTCTAAAATCACAGCGTTTAATAAACAGAATGAGCTATAAACAAGCTGCAGATCTAATTAATGATTACATTCCAAAAGTAGCTGATCGACTAACCAACGTAATTGAACTAGAAGAAATTAGCAGTCATCGCAATAATAGTCTCATTAATGCCTCAATCTCACAAAAATCATTGAATATTTTAGCTTTTGATTTGTTAGGCCCGCTAACAATCAAAAAATATCAAAAATATATTATCAGCTTTTTAACACTTTTATTGTTTTCATTTATTTGTTCAATTTCTTTTCCTAAAGTTGTTTTTGGCCCTCTAAAAAGAGTTATTAGATTTAATGATTACATTTCAACAGATCCTTCTTATTCTTTTTTAATAAATGGAGGTGAAAACCTTTGCGTTCTTGAAGGCGAAAATTTGGATTTATCGATTAAAACTTATGGCAAAAGTGATCCTGAACAAATAATAATTTATGCTGAAAACAGAAGATTCTTTCCTGTTAAAAAAAGCAAATTTAATTTTGAATATCGTTTTGAAAACAATTTGAAACCCTTTTCATTTTATTTAAAAGATGGAGCTGGAGACACTGTTAACTTTTTAGTAAATGTTCTACCTAAAGCCAAACTTTTGAAAGAAACTAAAATTGCTGATTATCCTAAATATACAGGTTTAAAAAATGATACGTTTGATGACTTTTCTAAGGTTATTATTCCTAGGGGAACTGATATTTATTGGAACATTAAAGCTAAAAATACATCCTCTGTTAGTGTTTCTTTTATGGACACCTCTTATAATTTTTTAAACGATAATAATCTTTATTCTTTTGTTTACAGGCCCAAAATTTCACAAAAGTACTTTGTCAAAATCAAAAATGATGATTCCAATTACTCGGACTCTTTGATGTATGAAATTGAATTGACTAACGACAAATACCCCACAATAAGTTATAACGAATTTTTTGACAGCGTATACAAAGATCATAAATTTTTTGTTGGTGAGATAGAAGACGATTTTGGTTTTAGCAAACTTTCATTTGTATACTCTAGTAGCATTGACAGCATAAAAAAAACTTTACCCATAAATTTTGAAAATAGCAGAAGGTGCTCATTTAATTTTGATTTTGATTTTGCAGAACTACAACTTAAATCTGGTGAAGAAATCTTTTATTACTTTTCTGTATGGGATAATGATGGGCTTGGCCCAAAAGAAACACAATCGAAAAAAATTATTTTCAAACTTCCCAGCGAAGAAGAGAAGAAAAAACAAATAGAAAAAAACATAAAAGAACAAGAGGAAGCATTTAAAAATATTAAAAGTCAGGTAAGTACATTTCATGACGATTTAAAAAAAATAAAATCGTCCATTATGAATAAAAAAGCTTTGGATTGGAACGATAAAAATAATATTCAAAATTTTCTTCAAAAACAGAAATTAATTGAATTCAATTTAGAGAATTTAAAAGAAAAAATGAAAGAAGAGACAGCATTTCAAAATAACTCTATTAATCAAGAAATCGAAGATAAAAAAGAACTACTAAATAAGTTGGTAGATGAAATAATGAGCGATGAAATGAAAAAGCTTTATGACGAATTAAATGAAATATTAAATGATTTAAATAAAGAAAAAATTCTTGACAAGATTGAGGATATTAATTTCTCTCAAGAAAACCTTATTAAAGAACTAGACAGGGCTATTGAACACTTTAAACGAATAGAAATTGAGAAAAAAGCAGACGAGATTGCTAAGGCACTTAACAAGCTTTCTAAACAACAAGAAAAACTTTCTAAAAAAACAAAAGACAAAGAGATTTCAGCATTTGAAAAAATAAACCAACAAGAAAAAATTAAATCAGACTTCTACTCAATTAAAGAAGAATTGCTTGAACTAAAAGATAAAAACAAAGAACTTTCTAACCCTAAAAATATAAACACCGAAGAAGAAGAAAATAAACTAAAACAAGATTTAAAAAGCGCTGAAGATGGGCTTTCAAAAAACAACAATAATAAAGCTGAAAAAGCCCAAAAAAAAGCTAGTGAGAATATGAAAAAGATGGCTGATAAAATGAGTTCCTTGAGTATGTCAAATGCAAACCAAGTTGAAGAAGACATGGCTTCTCTTAGACTTCTCTTAGAGCAACTTGTAACTTTCTCTATTAATCAAGAAAATTTACTTTCCTCACTTAAAAAAACTAATTCACAAGATCCAAAATATGTTTTAATTGGAAAAGAACAAAGAAAGTTAAAAGATGAAATAAGAATAATTGATGACTCGCTTGCAGAGCTAGCTAAAAGACAACTAATGATAAGCAATAAAATAAATAATGAAGTGCAATCTATCAAAAGATCTCTAAGTAGCAGCATAAGAAATTTAACTGAAAGAAAAACTAGAACTGCTAAATCAAATCAACAAAAAGTAATGATGCACACAAACGAACTTGCTTTGTTGTTAAGTGAAGTCATGGAGCAAATGCAAAACAGTATGCCAGGGACTGGACAATGTAATAAGCCTGGAGGTAAAGGAAGTCGCCCTGGAAGTTCCAATCCTAAAACTTCTGAACAACTTAAAAAACAAATTGAAGCCATGAAAAAATTTCTAGAAGATCAAAAAAGCGGCAACAATCCTAATGGTAAAGAACAATCATTTGAAAAATTAGGAAGAATGGCTGCAGAACAAGCTGCAATCAAAAAAAAAATTAATGGAAATGGCTCAAAAAATGAATAATGATGGTTCTAAAAAAGGAAACGGTTTAAAAAAGATTATTGAACAATTAGAAGAGGTAGAAAAACAATTGATAAACAATGAAATTGACTTATCATCTGTCATCAGACAAGAAGAAATAAAAATTAAGCTTTTAGAATTAGAAAAGGCATCTCGACAACAAGAAGAGGAGCAAAAGAGAGAATCTAATGAGGGTAAGGACAATTACAAGTTAAAAAATATAGAACTTTACAAGGAATACTTAAAAACAAAAAACAAGGAAATAGAACTGTTAAAAAGTATTCCACCAAATTTGAAACCTTATTACAAAAATAAAGTAAATGAATACTTTAAAAAATTGGAAAATTAACCTATGATTAGTACTGTTGACCCCGTAATTAAACAACTTTGCTTAGCGTCCGAAGCGTCAAGTTTATTGGTATTAGAAGAGTGGATTAACAATTTATGTGACGCTTACAATATTGGTGAAGAATTGTATGGAAATATTCTTATATCTGTAACCGAATCTGTTAATAATGCTATTATCCATGGAAACAAAAATCAGGTAGATAAATCTACAGTTGTTGAATATAACATCAATGAATCTAGCCTTTCTTTTAATATTGTTGATTGTGGAAGTGGGTTTGATTTTAACAACGTTGAGGACCCTACAGATCCAAAAAACATTGAACAGCCAAATGGAAGAGGTATTTTTCTCATGAGGCATCTTTCTGATAAAGTTGAATACACAAATCCTGGCAACAAAGTTGAAATAACATTCAACTTATAATTCTTTTGTCCGTTTACTTCCACAAAGAAAGTGTACATTTAATTTTTGATGAAAAAAAAATAAAAATTTGGGTCATCAAATCGATTGAAAAATTGGGGTTCAAAAGCGGTGATATATCTATTATTTTTTGTAGCGACGAATATTTAAAAAATATTAATCAAAAATATCTAAACCATAATTATTATACGGATATAATAACATTTGATTATAATGACAATGATCTAGTTTCTGGCGATTTATTTATCTCCATTGACAGAGTAAAAGAAAATGCCTCCTTTAATAACGAAAAATTTATACATGAATTATACCGTGTTATTATTCATGGTATTTTACATTTGTGTGGATATAATGACAAAACAATCTCTCAAAAAAAGATAATGAGGAGTAAAGAGAATTATTTCATTAGCTTAATTGTCTGATTTTCAAGGGTTTGTTTTGTTTCACGTGAAACATTATGTTAAAAAAATATGATATTATTGTTGTTGGTGCAGGTCATGCAGGCAATGAGGCTGCAGCCGCCGCTGCGCGCCTAGGTTCAAGCGTATTATTAATCACTATGAACATGGAGACAATTGGACAAATGAGTTGCAACCCGGCAATTGGAGGAATAGCTAAAGGCCAAATCGTAAGAGAAATAGATGCGATTGGTGGTTACACAGGTTTAGTGACAGATAAAAGTACTATACAATTTAAAATGCTTAATAAGTCCAAAGGCCCTGCAATGTGGAGCCCCAGAGCGCAATGTGATAGAAAGATGTTTAGTAACTCTTGGAGAGAAACATTAGAAAATATAAATAACGTAGACTTTTGGCAAGATATTGTAAACGAAGTAGTAATTGAAAAAGGGTGTGTTAGAGGAGTCAAAACTTCTATGGGCGTTGAAATTAAGTGTAAATCTGTAATTTTAAACAGCGGTACTTTCCTAAATGGATCAATTCATTTAGGCGATAAGGTGTTTGGGGGTGGAAGGATGGGTGAAAAATCTATAGAAGGAATTACAGAGCAGCTTGAAAAAATTGGTTTTGAATCTGGAAGGATGAAAACAGGTACACCAGCGAGAGTTGACGGAAGGAGTATAAACTTTTCTAAAATGGAAGAGCAGCCTGGAGATATTGATCAAGGACAGTTTTCATACTTTACGCCTAACTTACAAAATAAGAGACAAAAAAGCTGTTACATAACATACACCAATCAAGAAACACATGAAATATTAAGGTCGGGTTTCGACAAAAGTCCATTATTTAATGGTACAATAAAATCCGTTGGTCCACGATACTGTCCATCAATTGAAGATAAAATTAACAGGTTTAGAGAACGCCCAAGGCACCAGATTTTTGCAGAACCTGAAGGGTGGAATACGATCGAGTACTACATAAATGGTTTTTCGAGTAGCTTGCCCGAGGAAATACAACTCCAGGGCCTACGGTCAATTAAAGGATTTGAGAATGCTAAAATGTTTAGGCCAGGCTATGCTGTGGAATACGATTATTTTGCACCTACTCAACTTAAGCACACATTAGAAACAAAATTAATTGAGAACTTGTTTTTTAGTGGACAAATTAATGGTACAACCGGATATGAAGAAGCTGCCTGTCAAGGGTTAATTGCAGGTATAAATGCGCATCATAAAGTAAATGGCCTTGATCCTTTTATATTATCACGGGATGAGGCATATATAGGGGTATTAATTGATGACTTAATTACTAAAGGAACCAAAGAACCATACAGGATGTTTACGTCAAGGGCTGAATATAGAATACTTTTAAGACAAGATAATGCAGATATAAGATTATCAAAAAGGGGCCACGACATAGGTCTGTTAGATAACGATAAATATAACCGCGTATTAGAAAAAATTAGTGAAACTAAAAAGCTAAATAGTATGATAGAAAAAACTTCTATTGATCCAAAAGAAATAAACAATTATTTAGTTGAGAAAAATTCATCGCCTATAAAACAAAAAGTTAAGGCTCCAGCCATAATAGCAAGACCATTTATAAACTTACATGAGTTAATTGAAAGAAACGACAAGCTAAAGGATTACTCTGAAAAAATTAAGCTAAGAAAAAGTGTGATAGAACAAGTTGAAATTAACATAAAATATAAAGGTTATATTAACAGGGAAAAGGACAACGCAGACAAAATCAAAAGATTAGAACATGTAGCTATTCCGAAAGATATAAATTATGATAAATTTTCTTCTCTTTCCGCAGAATCAAAAGAAAAGCTCAAACAGGTAATGCCTAATAACATCGCTCAGGCATCGAGAATAAGTGGTATAAAGCCATCTGACATCTCAATTTTATTGGTTTATTTAGGAAGATAATTTGTTCCACGTGAAACACAACCTTGAAAAAATAAAGAATTGCCCAATTTGTAAAGGAAACTCGTTTTCACATCACATATCATGTATTGATCACAATTACAGTGGAGATGTTTTTAATATTGTTAAGTGCGATAAGTGCAGCTTTAAATTTACCAACCCAAGACCTAAGGAGAATGATTTATATAAATACTACAAAAGCGAAAATTATATCTCACATACATCATCAAAAAAAGGGATATTTAACATGCTGTATCATATAGTTCGTAACTATCAGTTTAGAAAAAAATATAATCTTATAAATAAGTTGGTTACCAAACAAAACAAAAAATTATTAGACGTGGGATCAGGGACTGGAGAGTTTTTAAATTATTTTAAAAATAAAGGATGGAATGTTAGAGGTATCGAAACTGACAAAGGAGCTAGGGAATTTTCAATAATAAATTACAACTGTGAAGTTGATAAATCTATTGAAGACACATTAGAAAGAAATAAAAAATTTGATGTAATTACACTATGGCATGTTCTTGAACATGTATATAATATAAATGAATATTTATTAAAAATAAAAAAGCTATTAAAAGATGATGGACATATAATTCTTGGCTTACCCAATTGTAACTCCTACGATGCAAAACATTATAAGGAATTTTGGTATGCGTATGATCTACCTATTCACGCATCTCATTTCTCAAAAGACGATATAATTAAACTAATAAAAAAACATAAGTTGGGAAAATTGCAAATAAAACCGCTTATTTTTGATGCATATTACATTAGTATGATGAGTGAAAGAAAAAGAGGAAGGAGGAGTATATTTGGTTTGTTAAATGGTGTAATTTCAAACTTAAAATCATTAAAAAGTGGTCAATACTCAAGCTTGATGTATATAATTAAAAAATAAAAGTGATTTAAAAGAGTTTTTTTATTATTATGTATTTAAGCTGATAAATCTAAAATAATGGCCGTAAAGACTCTGAAAAATATGCTTTTTAAGTTGTTGGTTTTCAGATAGTTATGTTCAAAAAATTTATTCTTGTGAATTTAATTACTCATAAAATATGATACTAATGGCCATTATAAAGAAAATACAATTACATGGAAGCAATAAAAAATGTCTTTTGTGATATTAATAACTAAAAAAAGTAAGCCTATATAGGCTTACTTTTAAGTGAAGAGAAATACTATTCTAATATAATTTTTTTACATATAGTACTACCAGAAGTATTAAAATTAAGAAAATAAACACCCTTAGATATGTTACTCAGATTAACTTGTGTGGATCCAACAGAAATATCCGATTCAAGTGAACCAGAAAAAACTAAGTCACCAAGTAAATTAACAATTGTAAACTTAGAGCTAGAAGTTAAAGCATTTTGTTCAAATTTGATATTAATAACTCCATTGGATGGATTAGGAAAAATTTCAATATCATTTGAAATGTCATCATTAATATTTATAGCCCCAGAACAGTTTTGCTGACACGCAATTAGGGATGAAAATTCTCCATCGCCACTGCTAGCTTCAACACAAGAACCGGCGTTACAATCAAAAGAACCGAATTCTTCCCAACCGTTGTATCCTGTCGGATAGGAATACCTAATTAAAGTGTTTGAAGTAAAGGACTGGAAATGATCAAAAAGATCAAACCCTCCTACAAACAAAACACTTAATTCAAAAGGGTCATCATTGCAATCGTAATCAAAAACGAAATCGAATTGAGGTTGCATACCATCATCGCCTGGCTCAATAGGTTGTGGCTCATTAAAAGCATAGTTCCACCATGACGATGATACAACAGTACCGCTTACACCCTCCCAGTTATTTTTAATATCAATGCATGTATTTGTACTTGAAAATTTTCCAGCCAGTAGATTAACGGTGTAATCAGAAATGTTTTCACATATGGGTGTAACCTCGATTCTTTCACCCTGCTCAATAACTTGGTTACTATTACCATCACTATCAGGATTTGCGTCATCATCAATAATCATTTCGGACACAACTATAGGTCTTACTGGTATTTCGATACATCGGGTATACCAATTATTACTGCCTTGAGTCACCACAAAATCAAACTCAATAGTATGGCCAGGGGGTGTTTCTGGTTTAATATAAATTTCAAACTCATCAGTACTCCATTCTGTTTGTTGATAAGCAACATTGTTAAGTCCCGCAGTTGAATCAATAACCTGAACGTACTCATCTTCAATTATTACTGCACAAGAAGCGCCCAGTAAATTAGTACCGTCAGGATTTTGGTTTTTTGCCTCGACCTTGAACCTCACATACCTGCCTGGATCAAGAAGATTCATAGGGTTAGTTTGGTTGTATTGAATACTCTGTGGAAGATCATAATAGTCACCCCAAATTGTATTCGCTTCGGTAGCAGCATCAGAAAATGCAAGATTTATAAGGTATACATCATCAGCAATATTGCAAGGATCTATTATTAATACAGATTGAGAGGTGGAACTCGTATTATCAAGGCTATCTGTAACCTCTAAAGTTACTGTATAAAAGCCTTCATCTTCGTAAGAGTATTGAGGATTTTGTACGACTGATGCATTACCGTCTCCAAAATCCCACAACCATTCTACAGGACCTCCAGTTGATGAATCCGTGAATGAAATAACCTCATCAATTAGAAATACACTTGAGTCTGAGCCAGTAGTGAAGGCTGCTTGAATGTTGGAAGTCGTGTTTCCACAAACCTGCTGACACGCTTCTAAGGTAGAAAACTCTCCGCTTGCGTTTGACAACTCTTGGCATGAATTATCAATGCAATCAAATGAAGACACAGCTGAGGCTGGACTAAGGCTACAATCAGAACCTACCTGTTGGTTACCTTCGCCACCAAAAACAGTAGAGTAATAAATATTGCCACTATAATCAATTACAAACAAACTAATTTCATTATCATATTCGCCTGAAACCCAACTAAAGCTAATTACATCATTAACATTTACTGTAAAAGGTCCAGCGTAGTTATATTCCAAGGATCCTTCAACACCATCAACATCTGTATTAGTAATATTTTCATAAACTATACTTCCGTTAATATACATAGTAACATCAGCGCCGTTCCAACTATCTCCATAAGAATCTGCAAGTGCTAAATAATATTCACACTGTGAATAAGAATATGACATAAATGCCATAAATAAAAATGGTAATATTTTTTTCATATTGTTATAATTGTCTAATTTTTAATCAAATATAAAGTAAAAAAATTTTAAATGAAAACTTTATTTAATAGTTTGATTTTTATGTATATTAACTTATAATTTTTGACAAATTATCAATTTCAATTTCTGGGTCAGCATCTTTATATAAGATGTTATAGGTAGCTTTTATAATAGGAGCGTTTGTAATAAAACTATTTTCCATTAAAAGGTGGTACAAACAATGAGTGGCATTGTAGCCTTCTGCAACCATATTCATGACAGATTTAGTAGAATCAACTGAATAACCCTTTCCAATGTAAGTTCCAAACCTTCTGTTTCTACTATGAGCCGAATAACATGTAACTAATAAATCCCCAAGGTAAGCTGATTGAGAAATACTTCTTTCATTATTATCTAATGAAAAAAGAACTCTCTTTAATTCATTGGTAGAAGCGGTGATCAAGACGGCAAGGAAATTATCACCGTAGCCTAAACCAAAACATATTCCGGTGATTAACGCGTAAACATTTTTCAAAATCGCAGATAACTCTGTACCAATAACGTCTTTTGATATTTTAACGGAAATCTCATTAGTGGAAAATATATCGGTTAGATATTCGCCAACTAACGGATTTTGTGTTGAAATAGTGAGATAACTTTTTTTATTCATAGCTACCTCTTCTGCGTGACAAGGACCAGAGATTACACCATAATTAATTGAAGGACTAAGGTTAAAGAAGTATTTTTGCGGTGTTAGATTAGATTTTGTTATCACTCCTTTAACTGCAGAAATAATAATTTTATTATTTATTTTTGCTCCTTTATTATCAAAAAGAGTGTTTAAATACTCTGATGGTGTCGCAATAATAATAAGGTTGCTAAAGTCAACTGCAGTATCCAAACTAGAGGTTAAGTTAATCCTTTCTGTATTTAATACACAATTAGGTAGGTACCTTGTGTTTCTTTTCTTTTTTAGAATTTGTGTAATTTGACTTTCTCTCCTAATCCACCAACATAAATCAATATTTCTAGTTAAAATAGAAACTAAAGCTGTTCCCCAACTACCGCCACCAATAACAGAGACTTTAAAATTATCTTTAGTCATGGTTTATTAGTTTAACTCTTTTTAGAACTTCGTTAAAACAAATTTTGAACCATTCTGTGTAGAGATGACTATTTTCTGCAATATCAATCTCTAAGTCATTCAATGCCATGTATTTAAAATTAGCTACCTCTTCTAAGTTGATAATTGGATTGTCGTCCGAAAAACCAAAAAAAACATGGTCATACTCATGCTCGATTAATTGGTTGGGCATGTTTGCTTTATATATAAAATCAAAACTTTTACGCAAATCACACTTCATACCCATTTCTTCATCTAGTCTTCTGTTTGCAGCATCTAATAAAGATTCACCGCGCCTTGGATGACTGCAGCAAGTATTTGTCCACAGGCCAGCAGAGTGATATTTTTCAAATGCTCTTTGCTGAACTAATAATTCATTTTTGGTATTAAAAATGAAAATTGAAAAAGCTCTGTGCAAAACACCTTTAACATGGGCTTCTTGTTTATTCATCAAACCAATTTGATTATCACTTTTATCAACTAAAATTACTTGTTCCTCAGTCATTTTATCTTCTTTTTTCTGTATGCAAGTTCCCACGCAGTCAAAAATATATATTTTGTTGTTAGCTCTAACTTTGAAAAGTCAATCTTATCAACTTCATCAGTTGGTTTATGATAATCTTCATGTAAACCTCCAAAATAAAAAATTACTGGAATATCATTTTTTGCAAAATTATAATGATCTGATCTGTAGTAAAATCTGTTTGGGTCTTCATCGCTATTATATCTATAATCTAAATTAAAGCCTATATGCTTATCATTAATTTTTTCATTAATTAGATGTAATTGATTACTAATCTTATCTGATCCAATTAAATAAATATAATTATTATCTAGCTGTATAGTATCCTTTCTTCCTATCATATCAATATTTAAATTAGCTATCGTGTTTTCAAGTGGAAAATAAGGGTTTTCTGTATAATATTTAGATCCAAATAACCCTTTTTCTTCTCCGGAAACCATTAAAAATAAAATCCCTCTATTTGGTTTATATCCGTCATTGTAGGCTCTTTGAAACGCGTTAGCAATAGAAAGCAAAGAAGAAGTACCAGATGCATCATCGTCTGCACCATTACAAATTTCCCCCATATCATATCCAATATGGTCGTAATGAGCTGAAATCACAATAATTTCATCTTTTTTTCCCGGAATAAAACCTAAAACGTTTTCAGCTGTCTTTATTTCATTAACGTTAGTTGAAAAAGAAATGCTTTTTTTATTATAACGATTTAATGCGTCTTCGCTGACAAAAAAAACTGGTATTTGTTGCTTGGTTTTTACATTATAATGCATTTTCATTCTTGGGTAAAGTAGTTGTTCTTTCAGCATAAGGTCAGTGCTAGCATAATTTTTCTTTTTGAAAATAACAGCCAAAGCACCTTTATTAGTTGCAACTTCTACTTTATTTCTCCAGTTTCCTTCTTTAATACTAAAATCTTTTTCATTAGGAAAACCCTCTTTTATAATTACCACCCTATCCTTGATGTTTAAACCTTCATAACTATTGTAATTTTTATTTACAATTCCGTAACCTGCATCAATGGTTTTTAAATTATTTTCAACTGTATTATAAGGGTTCCCGAACGAATAAAAATCATTAATAAACTCTAAAGTATCTTCGTTTATTATTAAAGTAACATTAGAAAAATCTTTAATTTCTACTTCAAACACTTGAAAATAACCTGAATCGTCTAAAGGAGGTCCAATATTCCATTTCAATAATGTTTTTTTAAGAAAATTTGCAGCTTTTTTTTGGCCAGGGTAAGTGGTTTCTCTTCCCTCGAACTCGTCTGAGGCTAAAACAGAAAGATACTCGTAAAGTTCGTTTGAATTTATGCCTTCTTTATACCTGTTAGCAGTAGATAAATCAGATTTAATTAAATATCTCTCAGTTGTGAAAATTACACAGCTGGACAAAAATGAAAAAACAGCTAGCAGAAATATATTTTTATACACAACTTATTTTTTCTTTTCTTCTTTTATGTCTCCCTCCTTCAAAAGGTGTGTTTATAAAAGTTAAAACTATATTATAGGCTTCTTCAATAGTAATAAATCTAGCTGGAATTGCTAATGCATTAGCATCATTATGAGATCTAGCTAATATAGCTATTTCTTCATTCCAACATAAAGCACAACGAATGTTTTGATGCTTGTTAACAGACATTTGAATGCCATTTCCTGAACCACAAATTAAAATAATTTTATCAGCTTCTTTATTACTAAAGGCCTTGGCAGCTAGATGGGCATAATCAGGATAATCAACACTTTCAATAGAGTCCGTACCAACATCGATAAAATTAATATTTGCAGAAAAATTGTTTTTAATTGAAGTCTTCATTTTAAAACCAGCGTGGTCGGAAGCAATAATAATATTCATGTTTTATAAGTGTGTTAATAATATATTAATAAAAAAATAAATGTTGTATTAGCTAATAAAATATATTTTTGATTACAAAAAATTATCATTAATCAAATTTATTGCATTAAAAGTACTATTAATAATATTAAATGCTTAATTAACAAAAAATGAATGATTTTAGACAATACTTATTAATGTAAAAAAAAATAAAGCTGAATTTCAAATTTTTAATAAAATTATTAAGTAATTGTATATTAATGTGTTAAACTTTGTAAGGCTGTTAATAATTTGTGAAATAGTATTAATTAATGATAAAAACTAATTATTTTAAAATAAGTTGTAAACCATTTCAACATACTAATAATAAAAAATATTTATATATAAACATTTTATTTTTTATATGGTATATGTTGATAAATGTATCCTACGCACAAGACTCTATTTATAAGGAGTTTTATTATCCGTCAGGTAATTTAAGTAGTGAAGGCTACTTTTATAAGGGTGTACCCACTGGAAAATGGATAAATTACTATGCAAATGGAAATATTAAATCATTTGGTTACTGGAAAAATGCTTTACTTGATAGTAATTGGACTTTCTTTGATATAAAAGGAAATAAAGTTTTAGAGGAAAATTATCTTCAAAATAAAAAGCATGGATCAATTATCAAGTATGATAAAAGTGAAAATAAAAATCAAATTACCAATTTTAAAAATGGATTAAAGGAAGGAAAGGAATCTGTTTATTTTAGAAATACAAGAAAAATTAAAAAAATTAATTATTACAAAAATGATCAAAAGCATGGTACATGCTATGAATTTGACAATAATCAAAATATTATAACTATTGTAAAATACAATATGGGCATAATCTATAATAAGGAAGAAATAAACAGAAGAGACAGAGATGGAAATAAACACGGAATATGGAAGGAATTTTTTGAGAATGGAAAAGTTAAAAAGGAAGAAAAATATTTTCATGGAGTGGTGGACGGTATTAAAAAAAAATATAATAGAAATGGGGGAATAGAAGATCTTCAAGTTTTCAACGAAGGAAAAGAAGAAAAACAAAAAATAAAACTAAAAGTCAACTTATCTCAATTAATAGACGAGAAAGGAAACAAATTGATTGGTGTAATTTACGACAATAAAAAGAATGGCTTATTTAAAGTATATGATACTATTAATGAAATTATTAGTTATAAATTTTTTAAAAATGATACTTTACTAAGAGAAGGTATGTATGATTCAAATTATCAAAAAAAAGGTAAATGGACTTATTACTATTCTAACTTTAAAGTGAAAAATATTGGATATTACAATGAAGGTAAAAAAGATTCTTTGTGGATATATTATTATAAAAGTGGAAATATTCAACAAAAAGGAAAATATGTAAACAATCTTCCCGATGGAGAATGGACATGGTGGTATAATAACCGACAAATTAAAAGAAAAGAATTTTATTCGAAGGGAAAAGAAAATGGAGAGGTGTTAGAATTAGATTCTTTAGGTAAAATAATAACAAAAGGAAATTATAAATATGGATACAGGGATGGTGAATGGTTTTATGTTATCAATGATTATAAAGAAGAAGGAAATTATATTTCAGGTATGAAAACAGGACTTTGGAAAACTACATATTTAAATACAAAAAACACAAAGTATATTGGTGAGTTTTTAAATGATATCCCTTTAAACGAACACAAAACATTCCATCCAAATGGAAAAATCAAAGAAATTGGTAAATATAAAGATGGTGAAAAAGATGGTGAGTGGAAAAAATATGACGCCAAAGGAGAAATTATAGTTACTTTTTTATATAAGAGAGGAGTTGAAAAAAAAAGGGATGGATTTAAAATAAAATGAAATACTACATTACTATTTTCATATTAATTACATCTAAATTTTTTTGTTCTCAAGAAGAAAAAATAAGTTTTTTAAAATATGGAATAATAAGTATTAGCAGTGATCTAACGCTTGACGATGCATTATGGGAGGTATCTTTATTTACGAAAGACAGCATTATTTCCATAAAAAAAAAATCATTTTCGAATAAAGAAAGTTTAACTTTCAACATCAATGAAAAAATATATCCAATATCTATTTTAGAGGAACTTTCTTTAATTTCAATAAAAAAGAATGGTAAAATCTTATATAAAAACAAACCTAAATTGAATTATAATAACTCAAATAAGTACGTTTTATTAAGACATGAAATAAAAAACAAAGAGCATTTTAAAGGGAATATAATAGATTCATACAAAATTATCTGTGAGGAAAAAATATTTTATGTTGTTCGTTCCAGCATAAAAGATTTTTATGATTACTGGTATTTGATAAATGATGATAAAGTCATTAATATACACTCTGAAAAAAAATATAATCAACCCATTTCAATGGGAAAAATAATTTTATCTGATTTAGACGAAAACCAAGTTCCGGAGGTGAATTTTTTTTATAAAACTGAAAAAAAAATAAAAATGATACATCTTAACAATGACGAAAAGATCATTAGTTCCAAAAAAGGTAAAACATTAAATATAATAGGCGAAATAAATAAATTTGGAAGAGAAATTTATGAAGGTTTCTTTTATTACAACTTAAACAAGATCAGTGAGTAATATATTTATTATACCAACACCAATTGGAAATCTTGGCGATATTACATATAGAGCGGTAGAAACTTTAAAAAGTGTAAACAAAATTTATGCAGAAGATACTAGAACATCAAAAAAACTACTTTCTTTTTATAATATAGAAACAAAAGTATATTCATATCACCAATATAATGAGCATAGAATTGTTGACCAGATAGTAAAAGAGGTTATAGATCAAGATATAAGTATTGCTTTAATATCGGATGCTGGTACTCCTGGAATAAGTGATCCAGGATTTTTATTAATAAACAGAGCAAAGCGTATTGGTGTACCAGTTTTTTGTCTTCCTGGTGCAACAGCACTGATACCTGCATTAGTTCAATCAGGATTTCCCTCGGATGAATTTTATTTTTTTGGTTTTTTGCCTCAAAAGAAGGGTAGAAAAAAGAAAATAAATTTAATTTTAGAAAAGAATTCAACAATAATATTATACGAGTCTCCTCACAGATTGATGAAACTTCTCCTTGAGATTAAAGAATCAGACGTAAACAATAGGAATATTAGTATTTCAAGAGAAATTTCTAAAATCCACGAAGAAAGTATCAAAGGGGATGTTGATCAAATGATTAAATACTTTACTCAAAAACCAATCAAAGGCGAGATAGTGGTAGTGATAGATAAAATAGATTAAAAAATCAAATTAATGGATCAATACAAACCAAAAGAAATAGAAAAGAAATGGCAAAAGTTGTGGAGTGAAAATAAAACATTTAGAGCAGAAGAGAAAGATGAAAAAGAGAAGTACTACGTTCTTGATATGTTTCCATATCCATCAGGGGAGGGTCTGCATGTGGGTCATCCTCTTGGATATATAGCATCTGATATAGTTGCAAGATATAAAAGACACCTTGGTTATAATGTATTACATCCTATGGGTTATGATTCTTTTGGTTTACCGGCAGAACAGTATGCTATACAAACAGGACAGCATCCCGAAATAACTACTCAAAAAAATATAACTAGGTATAGGCAACAATTAGACAGGATGGGTTTTAGTTTTGATTGGGATAGAGAAATAAAAACTTCTGATCCAAAATTTTATAAATGGACGCAATGGATGTTTAGAAAGTTCTTTAATTCTTGGTATAATAAAAATTCAAATAAAGCAGAAAACATTAAAACTTTGGTAGATTATTTTGCAAGTTATGGCTCAGAGAAACTAGATGCTTTTCAAACAAAGGAAATAAAATTCTCTAAAGAAGAATGGAGTAATTTTTCTTTAACTAAGAGAGAAGAAATTTTGATGAATTATAGAATGGCCTACCTTTCAGAAAGCATGGTTAATTGGTGCGAAGATCTTGGAACTGTCCTAGCTAACGACGAGGTTAAAGATGGGTTGTCTGAAAGAGGAGGATACCCTGTTATTCAAAAAAAAATGATGCAGTGGAGTTTAAGAATTTCTGCATATTCTGAAAGATTAATTCAAGGTTTGGATAATATTGAGTTTAGTCCATCTTTAAAAGAACAACAAAAGAATTGGATTGGAAAATCAGAAGGATCTTTAATTACTTTTAAGGTTTATAAAAGTAATTTAAAGATTGAGGTTTTCACTACAAGACCAGATACAATTTTTGGAGTTAGTTTTTTGACTTTAGCACCTGAGTCAGATATTTTAGAAAAAATTATAACTAAAAAACAAGAAGCTGAAATTAAAGCGTACATAATTCAAACTTCAAAAAAATCAGAAAGAGATAGACAGGCAGATCAAGGAAGTCCCAGTGGTGTTTTTACGGGATCCTATGCTATACATCCATTAACTGAAAAAAAAATACCTATTTGGATAAGTGAATATGTTTTGAGCGGTTATGGAACAGGTGCTGTAATGGCTGTTCCATCAGGCGACCAAAGAGACTATATTTTTGCAAAAAAATATAGATTAAATATTCCTAATATTTTTAAAGATGTTGATATTTCAGAAAGCGCATATGTTGAAAAGGATGTAAAATATATTAATTCATCATTTATCAATGAATGTAACTATGAAAGGGCAACTAAAAAAATTGTAGAAGCACTAATAAATAAAAAAGCAGGTATAAAGAAAATAAACTATCGTTTAAGAGATGCTATATTTTCTAGACAAAGATACTGGGGTGAGCCTTTCCCTATTTATTATGAAAATAACATTCCTAAACTAATTGATGAAGATATTGTTACTCTGCCTAAGGTTGATCAATACTTACCAACCTCTGATGGTGAACCTCCGTTAGCTAGAGCTAAAAAAGAAGATTGGAATGTTTTTAAAGGAGACAGAATGGAAACAAATACCATGCCTGGTTGGGCAGGATCCTCTTGGTATTTCTTAAGATTTATGGACCCAAAAAACAATAAAAAATTTGCTTCCAAAGAAAAAACTAATTATTGGAATCAAGTCGATCTTTACATTGGAGGAGCAGAACACGCAGTTGGACATTTATTATATTCAAGATTTTGGACAAAGTTTTTATTTGATTTAGGAGAAATTAATTTTAATGAACCATTTAAAAAATTAGTTAACCAAGGCATGATTGGTGGAGCTATTTCTTATCTTCTATTAGCAAAAGAAAAAGTTAATGGCAAACCAGTATTTTTACGTTCATTAAATATCGACAACAAAGACAATATAATTAAGATACCATGTCATATTGATTTTGTTTCAGATTACGGAACAAAGAAAGCACACTTAAATAAAAGGCAAATTAATATGTTTGTAAGCTGGAGAAAAGAATTTAAATACTCTCTTTTTGAAACGGACGACGGTTATTTAAGTTTTAATGAGCTTGAAGACGATTATATAATTAATGTTATTACTGAATATGGAAAAATGTCTAAAAGATATTTTAATACAATTGACCCTGAGAAAATTTGTGATAAATATGGTGCAGATACACTAAGGTGTTATGAAATGTTTTTAGGTCCAATTGAAGAACATAAACCATGGAGTGTAAATGGTATAAGTGGTGTGGATAGCTTTTTAAAAAAAACATGGAAACTTTTCCAAGGAATTAATGAAAGTGAACCAACAGAGGAACAATTAAAGACCTTGCATAAAACAATTAAAAAAGTAACTGAGGATATAGACAGTCTTTCTTTTAATACCGTAATATCTACATTTATGATCGCGGTCAATCAATGGATAAAACAAAAATGCAACAATAAAGAGATATTAAGTACATTTTTAATTTTATTATCTCCTTTTGCTCCACATATTTGCGAAGAAATATGGGAAAAATTAGGCAACAAAGAGTCAATTTCCAAACAAAAGTGGCCAAAATATAATAAAGATTTATTGATAGAAAAAACACATGAATATCCAATTTCATTTAATGGAAAAATGAGGTTTAAAATTCAAATTGAAAACAACCTATCTAAAGAAAATATAGAAAAAATAGTTCTAAATGACCAAAGAACCGCAAAATATTTAGATGGAAATCCTAAGAAAGTTATTGTAATTCCAGGAAAAATTGTAAATATTGTTATTTAAATTTAAATTCAAGATCTTCCTTTCTGACAATTCGCTTATAGAACAAAACAATAATTATAACACTTGATGAAATGCACATGTCAGCTAGATTAAATACTGGAGGAAAGATTTCTTTGCCACCCAAATTAAAAGGAGCCCAATCTGGCCAATAAAAAACCAAATGCATCATATCTACAACGCAGCCCCCCATAAGTGTTCCATAGCCGTCAAAAGTTACTTTTGAGACACCGTTATAACCAACCCAATAACCTATTTCTTCATTCCATGTAGTGCCACTGTCGAAGATTAGACCGTAGAATAAATTGTCTATGATATTTCCTAAAGCACCAGCAAAAATTAGAGAAACTAAACAAACAAAGACAAAATTAGCCTTCGTCTTGATTAATTTTGTTATGTAGTATCCTATAGCCAAAACCGCAAGAACCCTAAAAAGACTTAGGAAATATTTACTAATTACGCTTCCAAAAGACAAGCCAAAAGCCATGCCTGGATTTTCAACGAAATCAAGACTTACTAAGCCATAAGAAAAAATATTTTCCCCTAAACTATAATTGCATTTTACCCAAAACTTTAAAAGCTGATCTAGAACAATTACAGTAATAATAATAAGAGTAGAAAATAACTTATATCTATTTATCAAGGTAAAATTTAATTTTCTGCGTTTTTTGCCGCAATACTAAGTGTAGCATGAGGAACTAATCTTAATCTTTCTTTATTTATTAGTTTTCCGGTTTTTCTGCAAACACCATAAGTTTTATTATTAATCCTAATAAGTGCATGCTCAAGATTTTTTATGAATTTTTCAGACCTAGAAGCAAGTTGTGCATTTTCTTCCCTCATTAGTGTTTCAGCACCGTCTTCCATCATATTAAAGGATCTGCCAGTGTCATCAGTTCCGTGATCATCTTTGTGAGACAAGGAACCTTTAAGGATAATTAAATCCTCCCTAGCTTCTTTAAGCTTTTTATCAATAATAGCTCTAAATTCCTCTAATTCAGAATCGCTGTATCTGTTTTTTTCTTTACTCATCACTTAAAATAATTTTAAATTTTTATAATAGAAAATTGAAGGTTATTTTCATTATCAACGACGTCTGGGTCATTAATTTTTGAAACATGAACCAATTTTTTAGTTAAAGTCTCAGAACAAATATAATTTAAATTGTTATTAATTGCAGATTTAAAATCTTTGTTAGTAACAATTTTTATTTCAATGTGATCCATGACCTCTAAACCAATTTCTTTTCTAAGATTTTGTATTTTGTTAACTAAATCTCTTGCAATACCTTCTTCAAATAGACTTTTACTAATCATTAAGTCCAGTGCCACTGTAATATTGTTGTTAGATGCAATTTCCCAGCCTGGAACATCATCAGTTAATATTTCGATATCACCTTCAACTAACATAATTTGTTGGTTTTCAATAGTTACTTCGAAGGATTTATAGGTTTCAAAGTCTAATATTTGATCTTGACCCCAAGAAGATATAATTTCCGCAAGGACTTTCATTTTACCTGCATATTTCGGACCCAAAACCTTAAAATTTGGACGAGCTTTTTTCTTTAAAAGAGGATCATTTTTTTTAATAAACGCAAGCTCCTTAACATTCACCTCACTTAGGATAAGTTTTTTAACTTGGTTAATCGCATTCTCAAATTCCACCCCCTCAGAGGGGATAAGTAACTTAGCCAGCGGTTGCCTAACTTTAATTTTTTCTTTTTTACGAATACTTAAAACCAAAGATGATATTTGTTGGCTCAGTTCCATTCTATGCTCTAAAGACTTATTTATTAAAGAAATATTAACCTTTGGAAAAAACTGTAGGTGAACGGACTCCTCTGTTCCTTTAAGGTCCCTAAATAACAAATCACTGTAAAATGGAGCAATTGGTGAGATAAGAAAACAAATTGTTTCTAAACATTTGTAAAGTGTATTGTAGGCAGCAATTTTGTCTTCATTTAGATCGCCTTTCCAAAAACGTTTTCTACAAAGTCTAACATACCAATTACTTAGGTCATCAATTACAAAATTTTGAATTAATCTCCCTGCTTTTGTTGGCTCATACGAGCTATATGCCTGGTCTACGCTTAAGGTCAATGTATTTAATTTAGATATAATCCAAAGATCTATTTCTTGGCTTGTTGTAGAATTGTACTTTCTTTGGTAAGAGTATTTATCCAAGTTGGCATACAAAGCAAAAAAACTGTAAACGTTAAAAAGAGTACCAAAAAATTTTCTTGTCACCTCTTCTATTCCTTTTAAATCAAATTTTAAATTGTCCCATGGTTGAGTATTTGTTATCATATACCAACGAGTGGCATCAGGACCATATTTTTTTAAAGTTTCAAAAGGGTCTACAGCGTTTCCAAGACGCTTGGACATTTTCTGGCCGTTCTTGTCCAAAACTAATCCGTTAGATATTACATTTTTGTAAGCAATAGATTTTTTTGTCATTGTTGAAATGGCATGTAGTGTGTAGAACCAACCACGGGTTTGATCAACTCCTTCTGCAATAAAATCAGCAGGAAAAGCTTTGGCTTTGTCAATAAGGTCTTTATTTTCAAAAGGATAGTGCCATTGCGCAAAGGGCATTGATCCAGAATCAAACCAAACATCTATCAAGTCATTTTCTCTGTATAGCGGTGTTCCATTTTGAGAACATAAAATAATATTATCAACAAAGTTTTTGTGTAAGTCAAAAAAAGTGTAGTTATCTTTGGAGAAATCATTTGGATTAAATTTTTCTAGGGGATTAAATTCCATTAATCCTTTTGCAATAGAAATATCAATTTGTGATTTAAGTTCTTCAACAGAGCCAATACAAATTGTTTCTTTTTTGTCCTCTGATCTCCATATTGGAATGGGGATTCCCCAAAACCTAGATCTAGATAAATTCCAATCATTTGCGTTTTCTAACCAATTACCAAATCTTCCTTCACCCGTAGATTTCGGTTTCCAATTTATTTTTTTGTTTAAGTCGAACATTTCGCCTTTAAATTCAGATACTTTTATAAACCACGAGTCCAAAGGGTAGTAAAGTATGGGTTTATCAGTTCTCCAACAATGGGGGTAGCTGTGTTCATATTTTTCAACTTTAAATGCTTTATTATTTTCTTTTAATTGAATAGCAATTTCAACATCAACAGATCTTTTAGGTATTTCATTTTTGTTGTAATATTCGTTTTTCACATACTTTCCACTTAATGAACCCAATCCACTAATAAATCTCCCTTTTTGATTCACCAAGGGTACTAAATCACCATTTTGGTTTTTAATCAGCATACTAGGAACATCGGATTCTTGTGCAGCCTTTGCATCGTCGGCACCAAAGGTTGGAGCAATATGAACAATTCCTGTTCCATCGTCTGTAGAGACAAAATCAGCATGAATAATTTTAAATGCTTTTTCAGGACTTAAAGCTGGTTTAGCAAGTTCTAAAAGTTGATGATATTTTAAATTTTCTAATAAAGAACCTTTAAACGTTTCTATAATTTCGTAACCAATCTGTTTTTCATTATTAGTTAGACTTTCTTTAACTACATATGGAGAAGAAAAAACTTTGTCTATTAATTTTTTTGCCAAAACAACGTGGATTTCTTTTTTAGTATATTGATTTAATGTTTTTATCAAAACATAATCTACATTTCTATTTACCGCTAAAGCAGTATTTGAGGGAAGGGTCCATGGAGTTGTAGTCCAAGCAATTAAATATACATTTTCTTTAACCGAAAAAGGAGAATATTTTGAAGGTAATAAAAACTGACCTGTTACTGATGTGTCCTTTACCATTTTATAACAACCAGGTTGATTTAGTTCATGCGAACTCAGCCCTGTACCAGCTTTTGGGGAAAAAGGCTGAACAGTGTAGCCATTATAAATAAGATTTTTTTTAAACGCTTGTTTTAACAACCACCAAACAGATTCAATATATTTATTTTCGTAGGTAATGTAAGGTTCACTCAAATCAACCCAGTAACCCATTTTCTTAGTGAGGTCGTTCCAAACACCAGTATACTTCATTACTGCTTTTTTACAGGCAGCGTTGTATTGTTCAACGGATATTTTAGTTCCTATATCGTCTTTACTTATTCCTAATTCTTTTTCAACACCAAGTTCAACGGGCAAACCGTGAGTATCCCAACCTGCTTTTCTGTTTACTCTGAAGCCTTTTAAAGTTTTAAACCTACAAAAAACATCTTTTATAGATCTAGCCATAACATGGTGAATACCTGGAAGTCCATTTGAAGAAGGGGGTCCTTCGTAAAAAACAAAAGGATTATCCTTAGGCCTAGAAGATATGCTTTTTTCAAATGTATCTTCATCATTCCATTTTTTTAAAATAATATCAGCAACATTTGGTAAATTCAGCTTTTTCCGTTCTGGAAATTTTTTCATATTGATGTAGTTATTTGAATTTAGATCTAAGGTTAATCTTTTTATGACTATGAAACATTTTCTTACTTTTTTTTCCAGAACGCAGCTTCTTTTGTTCTTTTTCTGGCAAAAGGGAAACCTTTATGCATTCTGGAGAACAACAATTGTTATATTTTTTTTTACAAGAATTACATTGTATAAAAAGTAAATTACATTGAACATTTTTACAATTAGTGTGTGTGTCACTAGGTTCATCACATTGATGACAAGTGCTTACTATATCGTCAGAAATCCTTTCAGACATCCGATCATCAAACACAAAATTTTTACCAACAAATTTATTTTCAAGACCCTTCTCCTTCACTTGATGTACATAATTAATAATACCGCCATAGAGCTGGTTTACTGACTTAAAACCTTCATTTTTTAAATATGCAGAAGCTTTTTCACAACGAATTCCACCAGTGCAATAAAGCAAGATTTTCTTGTTTTTTTTATCTTTTAGCAAGTTCTTAACCATAGGAAGTTCTTCTCTAAAAGTTTCTGCTTCGGGCAGAATAGCATTTTCAAAATGACCAATTTCACTCTCATAATGATTTCGCATATCAACAACAATTGCACCATTGTTAATTGATTCGTTCCATTCTTCAGGGCTAAGATGATGTCCAACATTAGCAACATCGTAGTCACTATGGTTGAGTCCATCAGCAACAATTTGCTTTTTTATTTTAATGGTTAGCTTGTAAAAAGAAAAATTTTTGTTTTCTACAGCAAACTTAAAAGGAACACCTTTAAAATATTTGATGCTATAAAGAGCTTTCTTGAACAAATTTACATTATGTTCAGGAACAGATATTTGTGCGTTTATACCCTCGTTTGCTAAATACACTCTTCCTAGAACACCAATTTTTTCCCAAGAGTTGAAAAGAGTCGTTCTCAATTCTTCTGGAAAAGGCACTTTTATATACCTGTAAAATGAAATAGTAGTTCTATCAAAATTTTCCTTAGCCAATTTTTCTTCGGCTAATTTTCTATTTAATTTATTGTAAGGAAAACTTTCAGACATTATTAAACGTTAAAGACTGCAAAAATAGAAAATCTCCTTAAAAACAATAATTTTATACAAAACTGAAAAGAAAAAGAAATAGATGATTTTATTTGAGCGACCATTCCTAGATTATTTTGGTTTGTTGATACCTATTTTATTTGCAGGCTTTTTAATAACATATGTAAAACAAAATAAACCAGGGCTTATAAGTAGTTTTGTAATTGCACCATTTAATAAAATTCAATTCAAAGCGATTCAAAAAAATTTTGATGAAAATACAAACATCATTTTGTTTTGGTGCACCCTGTTTTTACAGTCTATCTATGTCAACACTTTATTTTTAGATTCAGAAAATAGCATATATTTAATTTATATTATATTTTTCTCTTTAACATTAACAAAACACTGTGTATTGAAACTGTCTGACGTTATTTTTCAAAAAGATGCAGTTTTTAAAGATTATTACACGTCATTTTTTATTAATGTTGTAAATCTTGGTTTGTTTAGTATTCCTCTTTCTGTAATTAACATCATTTATTTCAATCAACTGAGCTCTAATCAATTTCAAGGACTTAATTTATTATTTATAATTATTGTATTAGTATATTTATTTGTAAGAACAATAACAATGGTTGTTGCCGGGATTAAAGAAAAAGTTTCTTATTTACATATAATTGTTTACCTTTGCACTCTCGAAATTTTGCCGATTGTAATAATTTCGAGTTTTTTTAGTAATTATTAGAAAGAAATTTAGTATTTAACCTAAACCACTAAAATGAATATTAAATCCATTCTTGTTTCACAACCTGAGCCTAAATCAGGTAAAAACCCGTTTAGCGATCTTGCAGAGAGGTTTAATTTAAAGGTAGACTTTAGATCATTTATTCACGTTGAAGGTGTAGCACCACAAGATTTTAGACAGCAAAGAATAAATTTAGCAAATTATTCTGCTGTTATTTTCACATCTAGAATGGCAATAGATCATTATTTTAGAATTGCAAAAGAAACAAGGTTTGTTGTTCCAGACGAAATGAAGTATTTTTGTGTTTCTGAAGCTGTGGCTTATTATCTACAAAATTATGTCGTTTACAGAAAAAGGAAAATATTCCATGGTAAGCAAAATTTTAGCGACTTAATGCATTTAGTAGTAAAGCACAATACAGAAAAATTTCTAGTGCCTTGTTCTGACATTCAAAGAAAAACTATCCCTACTGAACTTGAGAAGAACAATGTTAATTTTCAAAATACAATTTTATATAAAACTGTATGTAGCGACCTTTCTGATCTTGAAGATGTCAAATACGATATATTAGTTTTTTATAGTCCCTCAGGCATCCAGTCTTTAATCAAAAACTTTCCAAAGTTTAAGCAAAATGGAACTAAAATTGCTGCATTTGGACCAACGACAGCTTTAGCAGCTGAAAAGGCAGGCCTTAGAATCGATATAAAGGCTCCACTCCCTGGAATCCCTTCAATGACAATGGCTATAGAAAACTTTATAAAAGTTGATAAAAAAAACAAATAATCAACTAGTACTAAAACTGTCACCACATTAAATGGAAAAAAAGAAATTAATGTTGGTAGACAAAAGAATAATTTCTTTACTTTTTCAGAAAGGTGAAGTTGCATCATCCTTTCCCTTATTAATTTACAGCATAGATAGTCCAAGCAAAAAGATACTATTTTCTGTACCAAAAAAGAAAGTAAAAAAGGCAGTTGATAGAAACAGAATTAAACGACAGCTAAAGGCAATATATTTTAATTTATCTTCGTTAAAAAAGGGAATTAATTCCAACAAGGCAGTAGCGTTCGTTTACATATCAAGCACAAAAACCAGCACAGCCGTATTAAATGAAAAAATGAAAAAATTAATTGAAACTCTTCATTAAAAATGATAAAAAAGCTCCAAATATTATTTGTTATAATTTTTTTATTTTGTTTGCAGTCTAGTCAAAAAACTGACGACGACCATTTTGAGATAAGTAAAAACTTGAAAATAATGGCTTCAGTTTATGAAAAACTATTTGACCATTATGTTGACGAAGTAATACCTGGAAGGGTCATGAAAAAAGGAATAGATGCGATGCTTAAATCTTTAGATCCCTACACTGTCTATATTTCTGAGTCTCAGATAGAAGATTTTCGTTTTACAACTACTGGTGAGTATGGTGGGATAGGTGCAACAATAAAAAAGTTGAACAATAAAATGGTTGTTACCGAAATATTTGAATCATCTCCTGCATTTAAGGCTGGAGTCTTAGCAGGGGATGAAATTGTTACTATTGATAAGATAAAAATTATCGATAAAAACATAGAAGAAGTTGGCACGTTATTAAAAGGCCCCTCACAATCTAAAATTTTATTAGAAGTCAAAAGAGAAGGAAAAGTTATTTATAAAAACTTAGTTAGGGAGGATATTCAGATACCTGCTGTTAGTTTATTTAAGATGATGAGCAATCATATAGGATATATTAAGTTAAATTCTTTTACAACTACAGCATCAAGTGAATTTAAGAAAGCTTTTCTAAGTTTAAATGAGAAAGGACTAAAGAAATTAATTATTGACTTGCGTTCTAACGGTGGAGGATTACTAAATGAGGCGGTAAAAATTGTTAATTTATTTGTGCCAAAAGGTGAATTAGTGGTTAGCACAAAAAGCAGAAATAAACAAATGAATAGGAACTATATTTGCAGAGATCATCCTTTAGATACAAATATTCCAATTATCGTCTTAATAGATGAAATGTCTGCTTCAGCTAGCGAGATTGTTGCAGGAAGTTTACAAGACTTAGATCGAGCAGTTATTGTTGGGAACACAAGCTATGGAAAGGGTTTGGTTCAACAAACTAAACACGTAAGCTTTGGTGGACAAATTAAACTTACAGTCGCTAAATATTATACTCCTAGTGGAAGATGTATACAAAAGATAGATTATTCAAATCAAGAAAAAAGCGGTTTTGGTAAAATAGAAGATAGTCTAGTTAAAAAGTTTACTACTAAAAATGGAAGAGAGGTTACAGACTCTAGGGGAATTGAACCAGATTTTAAAGTAGAACAGGATTATTTTAATGCAATCACAGAAGCCTTATTAAAGGAGGAAATAATTTTTAATTATACAAATAAAATAATAAGCTCTTATGACACAATTGTCCTATCAAAATTTAGTTTTAGCGATAGTAGTTATCAACATTTTGTTGATTATGTTCTAAGACAAGAATTGAAATATCAAACAGCATCTAATTTTCATTTTGAAGAGCTTAAAGAAGTTGCTATCAAAGAGAAGTATTTAAAAGAGAATATGGAATTATTTACTAGAATGGAAAAGAAGTTCAAAACAGACGTCAAAAAAGACCTATTAAGACATAAAGAAGAAATAAAGTTTTTTATAGAAAATGAAATAATATCAAGACAACATTTTCAGAAGGGCAGAGTAGAGGCTTCACTGTTTAAAGACCCATGTATTTTAGAGTCAAAAAAATTATTTGATAATAACAATAATGAATATAGCAACACTCTAAAAAAGTAGTTTCATATCAAATGTTTGGCCACCCTATTCATAGAAAGTTATTTATACTATTTCTAATCATTCTTTCAGTAGGTCTTACTATGGGAAAACTAATGATGAGCATATCTATGATAGGGCTTTCTATAAATTGGTTAGCAGAAGGAAATTTTAAAAAAAAAAAACAGCTAAATAGAGATAGAGGCTATTCCCCTATTTTTTTTGTAAGTTTATTTATTATTGAGATAATATGGTTGTTAGTTGCAGAAGATATGTCTTCTGCAATGAGTTCAGTTAGAATAAAACTTCCTCTTTTAGTTTTGCCTATTGTATTAGGAACAACAACAAGACTTAACAATAAAGAACTGAAAATAGTAACAGTTAGTTTTATAGTTGGAGTAGTTATTAGCACAATTATAGCTTTTTTAGTTGAATATGGACTTATAGATAAAAAAACAATCACTGGAACCTCTAGAGACATGTCAATTTTCATGTCTCACATTAGGTATTCACTAGTGCTCTCTATCTCTATATTTTTAGTACTACTACTAATAATTAAAAAACAAATTAATAATTTGTTAGGCTCTTTTTTGATTTTTTGGTTTGGGTCATTAATTTACAAGATGTCTTCCATGACAGCTTTCTTAGGCTTATTTATAGGGCTATTTATTTTTCTTATTCACACTATTATTTTTTCGAAAAGAAAAAAATTATCAGGATTAATTTTACTATCACTTTCAGTTTTTTCAGCAATAAGTTTAAAAGTAATTATTGATGACCATTATAAGCCTAAAGAAATTGGTGTCTTTTCAGAACTAGCTAAATATTCAAAGGCAGGTGAAAAATACATACATTTAAATAATAACACTCTTGAAAATGGTTATTATGTTTGGAGATACATTGCAGAAAAAGAAATAACAAAAGAGTGGAACAAAAGGAGTAAAATACCGATTACAGCAAAGGATCAAAAGGGACAAAACATAAAAAACACCTTATACAGATATTTAACATCTAAAGGATTAAAAAAAGATAAGGAGGGAATTGACAAACTGTCTGATATTGACATTGAGTTAATACAAAGAGGGAACACGTCATCAGTTAAATACAACCAAATTTCAAAAAGAATAAGGCAACTTCTTTTTGAGTTAGAGAACTTTAAAAAAACAAATAATCCAAATAATCATAGTTTAACTCAGAGGATTTTGTATTGGAAAATTGGTGTAGAAATTTTTAAAAAATCTCCATTAATTGGTTTTGGAACAGGAAATTCTAAATTGTTGTTCAAAGAGTTTTATAACACTAATGAAACAATACTTACTAAAAAAAATCAGAGAAATGCCCACAATCAATTTTTGACTCAGCTTATTAATTTAGGCCTAATAGGATTTTTCTTTTGGGTATTGATATTGTCAGTTCCAAGTTTGAAATTACTTAATTTTAAGGACCCTTTATTTTTATCATTCATCTGCTTAATGTTTGTAGCATTCATCTCCGACGATATGCTTGAGAGGCAGGCCGGAGTAACGATATTCTCTGCTTTTTTTTACATGTTGGTATTTCTCAAAGAAGAAGAAAAGGTCAGTAAATTATTTTTTTTGAAAAAGAACTCTAAATAAAATTTCGTGTGTTCCATTGCTGTAATTACTTAAGTTTGATGTTGTAAGATCATATGAATAACCAAAGGATAAATTATTTTTATAAGTATAACCTATTAACAGAGAAGCTGCATCAGCAGTTCTGTAAGTAATCCCAGCCCAAACAGTATTTTTAAATTCTATTTTAGCGCCAACCTCAGCCTGTAATGGAGCAGGTGACACGTACCTAATCAAGCAATATGGGTCTAGCTTAAATGATTTGTTAATCAGTAAATTATATCCTCCATGAATAATATAGTGGTCTTCTAGCTTATTAAGGTTGGTATTAGTAGCATTTCCAAAAACAATTTTGTTTTGTAATAAATTTGGTGCCGAAAAGCCAAAGTGCCAACTATTAGCATAAAGTAGAAAACCAAATTTTGCGTCAGGAACTAATGTTCGCATTATGTTGTCTACTAAAGCTGGATCGTTTTGATCGGTAAGATTTAGTTTATGCCCATCAATTTTCCATTCTAAGACTCCACCGCTTAGAGCCATAGATAATTTGATTTTCTCATTTATATTAAGATGATACGCATAAGAAGCTTGAAATCCAGTACGAATTGTAGGGCCCACATGATCTGTGTATAAAAATGCACCAATTCCGTTTTTAATGTTTTTTGTGGGCCCATCAATACTTAAAGTATATGTTCTAGGAGCATCTGTAATTCCCACCCACTGATATCTGTGGTTAGAACTGACACTAAATTTTTTGAAAACACCAGCAAAAGCAGGATTGTTTACATATTTATTCATAAAGAACTGACTATAAATCGGGATTTGCTGCCCATTAATGACTAATACTGATATCATTAGATAAAATAAATATAGATATTTTAATTTCCCTTTCATATCATCTAATTATAGTAATTGGACCAGTTATAGGGTCTTTAAATTTAGGATCATTAAGCTCTATTATATAATAATAAGTACCAACAGGCAAAGCTTTGTTGTTATAATTTCCGTTCCATTTTTCGGTGTAACCTTCAGGTGATCTAAATAGTAAAACCCCCCATCTGTTATAAATTTCTACAATACAATTTGGATATTGGTCAATTTGATTGATGTTCCAATCATCATTGACACCGTCATTATTTGGCGAAAACCCTGATGGGTAGGAAATTTCTGGAATTAGTGTAACATTTATGTCGTCTGAGTTCACACAGCCATTAGAGTCGATAACAGTTACTAAGTAGGTTATATCTGAAAAAACTTCAATTTCTGGGTTTGAAGAAGTACTGTCGTTAGTTAGTGTAAAATTTGTTGTTGGAGTCCAAAAATATGATGAACCTGTTGGTCCTGTTGGTGATCCACCTATTGGAATTACAGCTCCAAATATTTCAGAAGTGTCAATGCCAGCATCAACACTAGGTAAGTTGTTTACTAAAATAGTCACACTGTCTGTACTAGAGCAGTTTTGGTCATTAACTGTTAACGAAAAAGTTACACTTTCGCTATTATTAAAACAGTAATTGGGAACTATGCTATCATTTGAAATTATTCCGACTGAATCTTGCACACTCCATTGATAATTAACATTATTAGCTCCAACTACAGAGCCAATTAAATCAATACAGCTTCCCACACAAACACTTGTGTCAATTCCAGCATTAGCAATGATTATGTTAGTAGCATTAACAATTGTATCTTCAGTGCTAAAGCAGTTGTTAATATCATTTACCGTAATTGTGTAAGCACTGGGAAGTAAGTTGAATATATCCTCATCAGATGAAGTGAATGTTCCTGTAGAATCCACCCAGCTATAAGTATAATTGCCAGTTCCTCCAGAAACGGAAATAGCAATTTCTCCATCATTTTGATCTTGGCAGTAGGAATTAAGAACTTGAATAATATTAATATTAATCGAGTCAGGCTGCTCAATAGTTATTATTTGGTTTGAAACACATCCATTTAAATCATTAACAACAATCTCATAATCTCCAGCGCTGAGGTTTGACTGTGTAAAACCAATGAATCCATTATTCCAAGACACAGTATATTGATTGTTTCCACCCATCACTATTATATTTGCTTGTGCGTTGTCTTCACCATAACAATTTGGCTCAACAACTATGGTTTCACTTAGAGAAATAGAGTCAGGTTGGACGAGATTTACATATGAAGATGCAAGGCAATTTGTGTTGTCGTCAGAAACAATTACACTGTAATTGTCAGCATAAAGATTGTCTATAGAGCTTTCATTTCCAAAATCATCTCCATTGCTATTAAACCATTGGAAAGAGTAATTTCCGTTTTCAGGAAATAAATTTGAAATGATACTTCCGTCGCTGCCATTGTAACAACTTACATTATTAGCTTCTAAACTAAGATTAAACCCACTAACATTATTGATGGAGAATGTTTCTGAAAAAGAGCACCCACTTTCAGTAATATTTAAAATATATTGCCCTGCTTCTAAATTTTCGATAGCGGCTTCAGTTGACGTAAATGAATTAGGCCCATCCCATATGTACGTTACCGGATTATCAGTACCGTAGACTAATACTGAAATAGAGCCATCACTTTCTAAACAGTTTGCATCAGTTACAATTGATTCAACAGTTGGCCTCTCAGGATTTGAAAGTGTAACGGGGACTGTTAAAATACAATTATTAGTGTCAATAACCTCCAAATAATAGTTGCCAGCTCCAACATTTGAAATGGAATCTGTTGTTTGACCACCAGGGATCCATAGATAATCATAGGGGGGAGCACCACCGCTAGCAATTACCTTGGCACTACCATCATAGTTTCCGTAGCAACTAGGATCAGAAAAAATAGTATCTTGAACGTAAAGACTTGATGTATTACTCACATTTACAGCCGAAATAATTTCGCAATTAGTATTGTTATCTTTAATAGTAATTCCATAAATACCAGCACATAAATTGTTAATAGAATATGATTGCAGATTGTTGTACCAAGTTACGCTGTAGTCCCCACTTCCTCCGCTAGGAGTTACGGTAGCTTGACCATCACATCCACCACAAGTAGCGTCAGTGACAGTCTCTGTGAAAGAAAGATTTTTATTTTCGTCAATCCAAATATTTTGTTGAATTTTACACCCATTGCTATCTGTTATAAGAACTGTATGAGTCCCTAAACAAAGTGCAGCAGCTGTATTTGTCGTTTCACCATTATTCCAGCTGTAGGAATAAGGTAATTTTCCTCCAGCTGCAACGACTGAAGCCGATCCGTCACACGAAATATCACAACTTGATGGGATTATATTTGAAAGACTCACAAATAATGGATTTCCGTTTTCAACTGTAGCCATCGCAAATTGACTACAATTTTCTGAATTAACTTCATATAAGTAATTTCCGTTTGAGAGGTTATCTACAAAACTTCCAGAACCAATATTATCACCAATATTATTGTACCAATTTTCAGAAATAATACCTACAGCATTTGTTGACGCAGTAATAGTGCCATTGTCATCGTTGTAACAAGTAATATTATTTGCGTTCAAAGTAACTTCAATATTTCCAAAATCAGCAATCCCATATGACCCTTCAAATGTACAACTACTATCATCTGTAATAACAACATTATAAATACCACTTGGGTAATCGTTCAAAGAACTAGTGCTCACATTGTTATCCCACTCATAAATGTAATCTGATACAATTGATCCACCACTAGCAGTTAATAATATAGAACCATTACTTTCACCACAAGATGACGGAATTATTGTCGCATCCACGCTTATGGGTTCAGATTCACTATTTACTGTTGCTAGGATTGCTTTAGAGCAGCCATCATCATCTGTTATAATTAAATGGTATTCACCAATACCAATGTTTTCTAATTCATTTGATGTTGAACCATTATTTAACCATAAGAAGCTTGGCGAATTTGCCCCTTCCACAGTTACTGTAATAGAACCGTCAAATGAATTGCTACACTTAGGAGAATTTATATCAATTGTTTCTATAATTGTATTTGTCTCATCACTAATACTAAATTCTTTAATAACGCTACACCCAACTTCGTCATAAATTTCAACTGAATAAATACCGGAACAAAGTTCGTTTGCAGAACTTCCAGTATTCCCGTTAGACCAAATTGGACTTAAATTTCCAGATCCACCAATAAATGATACCGATGCATTTCCATTACATAAACCACAAGAAGTATTTACTGTAGAAATATCAGCAATAATTTCATCTGGACCTGCTACTGTTATAGAAGTGTCTTTAATACAACCAACAGAATCTTTAATGTGTATTGAATAATCACCAACTCCTATATTGCTAATTAATGAATCTTGAGAATAACTATTAGGGCTCCAATAAATACTGTAAGGTTTATTACCACCAAAAATTGATAGATTTATTTCTCCGTCTGTTCCGTTAAAGCAAGTGGGCGATGTAATACTATTAATTTCAATTGAAGGACCAGGTGTTTCTAAAATTGTAAATGTAGTATCTGATGTACAATTGTTATCGTCGGTTAAAGTTAGGGTGTAGGAACCAGAAAATTGGTTGTTAAGTGAATTAGAATCTGAAACTTCCTCTAAGCTAACATCATTTTTCCAAGAGTAAGTGTAATTGCCTGTGCTAGTAGTGCCCCCATTAGCTAATGAGATGGCGCTACCATCATTTAATCCGCAGTTTGCATCAAAAATAGTTATGTTAGCACTTATTTCAGTTGGAGACGTGATTACAAAAAATGTATCTAGTTGGCAAAGGTTGTCATCTGAAAGAGAAAGGTAAAAAGTGTCACTTGGCTGATTAGTTACAGATTCTTCATAAGATGTATCTATCAAAGAGTTTCCATACCATTGATAATAAATAGTTCCAGTACCACCAATTGGAGTAAGAGAAATTGCCCCTAAAGAATCATTAAAACAGTCATTAGGTGTTATATTTACATTGGGTAGTATCTCAATCTTTTCAGCTTCATTAACAGTAAAAACTGAATCAAAGACACAGTTATTATCATCTAAAATGTGTATAGTATAGTTTCCTGCAGTTAGATTGTTTAGGCTATCATTTTCATCATAGACACCATCATCATCCCAGCTGTAGTTGTAAGGGCTGACGCCACCTGAAACTATAGTATTAATTTTCCCAGTAGAATCTCCAAAGCATGCAACATTTAAGATAGATGCTTCAATACTTATATTTTCTGGCTCAATTATATTTATAGTTGTGTCTTTAGAACAATTATTGTTGTCAACAATGTTTAATTGGTAAAATCCAGCATCAAGACTTGTAATTATTTCATTATCTGATGGGCTTCCATTAGGATATGTCCAAGTAATAGCATAATCACCACTACCGCCTATTATATTAAGTTCAATTTCACCATCACCATTTCCATTACAAGAAATATTATCTACAGTAGGTGAGGCGTATATATCAGAGGGTTTTTCTACTACAAAAGTGGTGTCAAAATTACAGTTATTGATGTCTGTGATATTTAAGCTGTAAGATCCAGAGTCTAAATTACTAATTGAGAAAGTACCTTGATCAATGAATTCGGTGTTTGAACTTACCCATGAAGGAGTTAAATCTCCTGTTCCACCGATTGCATTAATTTCAATTTCGCCATTAGAAGAATATGAACAAAGAACGTTAGTCAAAGTACTTGAAATTGAAATGGTATCTGCTTCTTCAATATTAAAATCTGCTGATTCAGAACAATTATTTTGATCAGAAACAACAACTCTATAAGTTCCTTTTGATAATCCAGTTTGATTGGTGTCACTACCAACGATTCCATCACCAGGAATTATAGTTGTCCAAGAAGGAATTAAATCTCCAGTACCTCCGGAAAGGAAAATTTCAACAGCTCCGTCATTATTACCGTTACATAAAATATTTGTGACGGTTGAACCAATAGAAATAGGGTTGGGATTTATCACATCGGCGCTTCTTACAGAAACACAACCAGTTATTAAATCAGTTACAGTAACTGAATAAGTACCTCCTTCTAGATTAGTTAAATTTTCAATATCATTTGCAAATTGCACACCGTCTTTATCCCATTCTACAGAGTAACTATTTGACCCAGATACTATTAAATCTATACTACCATTATTATTATCAAAACAATCAATGTCAATTACACTTACAACAAGATCAGGGGCATTTACATTTTCTATGGAAAATACTTTGGAACTTGTACACCCTTCATTATCTTGAGCGGTAACTCTGTAGTTTCCTGCTCCAATATTATTTAGAGAAGGCAGTATACTAATACTAAATTCGGATGTAGATAGATTATCCCACACATAATCGTAGTTGTTATTATTGTAAATTGTACCACCAGAGG
>MDTC01180427.1_pt1 | contig 45248 bp, 26 predicted proteins | sample 811181 | NCBI WGS metagenome assembly MDTC01 (sample SAMN05326644, study PRJNA326480) | marine metagenome | isolation source: seawater | place: Pacific Ocean: North | collected 2011 | reverse complement strand
TAGATAGGTTAACAGTTGGTGGATCATCATCATCGGTGATTGTAATGGTTTCTTGTTGCGTTCCATTTTCAGTTCCATTCGTTACACTCACTATATCTAAAACCACGGTCTCATTAGCTTCATCCAAAACATCTTGCACGGCTGAAACTGTTGTCCTCCCAATAGTATCACCAGGTGGTATGGTGATCGTTGAAGATGATAAAGTATAATCTGTATCTCCTCCCGTTGCTGTTCCACTAGCACCAAAAGTAACTATAACTGTTTTAGAAGATATAGCGCTTAACGTAGCAGTAACTGTTGAATAACCAGCTGCCTCTGCAATGCTTGAAGGATTAATAGATAGGTTAACAGTTGGTGGATCATCATCATCGGTGATTGTAATGGTTTCTTGTTGCGTTCCATTTTCAGTTCCATTTACTACATCCGTAATATCTAAAACTACGGTCTCATTAACTTCATCCAAAACATCTTGTACGGCTGTAACTGTTGTCGTTCCAGTAGTTTGACCTGGTGGTATGGTGATCGTTGAAGATGATAAAGTATAATCTGTACCTCCTCCCGTTGCCGTACCACTAGCAGCAAGAGTAACTGTAACTGTTTTAGAAGATACAGCACTTAGTGTAGCAGTAATAACAGTTGAAGCGTCAGACGTCCCAGAACTCCCATCTACCCATTTCCAACCTTCACTTGGTTCAGAATAATATGGATCATTAACATCCTGATATAAACCTATAAATGCCTCTCCTCCTGGAAACACTGAGTTTAAAAAATTAGTTTCTTGCTGAGTATTGATACATATCAAATAGCCACCATGTGAATTAGCTAGATCTCTTGCAATTGTCCATGAACTAACCTTTGCGTAAGAAATAAAGTAAGAATGTCCTAGATGCTGACCTATAAATTGATAACCATCTAAATTATCTATAAGTTGATCTTTTTCTAAAAGATAATGATTACTACCATCATCATTATTTGTAACATCATTCCATCCACCATTCACTATCATAGCATAATTTTCAGCACCAGAACCTGCACCAGCATCATTAGGTTCGCCGTCATTCCAATTTGAATAAGGAATAAATCCTGCTTCCTCTTCAATACTTGGGGATAAAATAGAAAGATTAACAGTCGGTGGATCATCATCATCGGTGATTGTAATGGTTTGTTGTTGCGTTCCAATTTCAAATCCATTTGTTACACCTATTACATCTAATATTACCGTCTCATTAGCTTCATCCAAAACATCTTGAACAGCTGTAACTGTTGTTGTTCCAGTAGTTTGACCTGCTGGAATAGTAATCGTTGATGATGATAAAGTATAATCTGTACCTCCTCCCGTTGCCGTACCACTAGCAGCAAGAGTAACTGTAACAGCTTGATCGGATACAACACTTAGTGTAGCAGTAACTGTAGAAGCACCAGCTGCCTCTGCTATGCTTGAAGAACTAACAGAAAGGGTAACGGTTTCTCTATATCGGAATGCACGTACATGCCCTGAATTTAAACCATACACATCATTTAAACGTGCACCAATAGCAAGTTTTGTTCCATCACTTGAGAGTGAAACAGACCAACCACTTTGATCTTCAGCTGCTTCTCCATCAATATCAGAAGCTATTTGAAGCCAATTAGAACCATCCCATTTGTAAAGGCGTACGTGCCCTGAATTGCTACCATTCCCATCATTTTCTGGTGCACCAATAGCAAGTTTTTTTCCATCACTTGAGAGTGAAACAGAATGACCACTTCGATCATCAGCTGCTTCTCCATCAATATCATTCCCTAGTTTTGTCCAGCTATTATCAGCGTAGCTATATACTCGTACATGCCCTGAAATAGAACCATTCCCATCATTTCCTTTTGCACCAATAGCAAGTTTTGTTCCGTCACTTGAGAGTGAAACAGAATAACCACTTTGATCTCCGGCTGCTTCTCCATTAATATCACTACCTAACTGTGTCCAACTATTATTAGCGTAGCTATATACTCTTACATGCCCTGAAAAAGTGCCATTCCCATCATTATTATAAGCGCCAATTGCTAGTGTTGTTCCATATTCAAAACTACTTGATAGTGAAACAGAATGACCACTTCGATCATCAGCTGCTTCTCCATCAATATCTGACCCAATTTGTTCCCAATTTCCTACCCACTTCCATCCTCCACTTGGTTCTGAGTAGTTTTCATCGTTGACATCCTGATACAATCCTATAAATGCTGTATTATTGTCATACCATGACATTACTTGATCTTTTTCAGCTTCAGAAGTGATAGTTACCAAATAACCACCATCTTTATATGCTTGATCTCTTGCAGCAGTCCAAGAATCAATAGTTGAATTTGATTTAAAATAAGAATGTCCAAGGTACTGACCTAAATAGGTATAACCTTCTAAACTATTGATAAGCTGATTTGTTTCTAAAAGATATATTTTGGGTTGACCACCATCAGTATTTGTAATGTCATTCCAATGACTACCTATTAGCATGGTATAATTTTCTTCACCAATATTATTAGGTTCGCCGTTATTCCAATGTGAGTAGGATAGAGGCTCAGACTTAAATTCATAAACACGGACATGCCCTGAATTGTCACCATTCCCATCATTCAATGATGCGCCAATTGCTAACATTGTTCCATTACTTGAGAGCGCAACAGAAGAACCACTGTAATCTTCAGCTGCTTCTCCATTAATATCAGTACCTAACTGTGTCCAACTATTATTAGCATACTTATATACACGTACATGCCCTGAATTAGAACCATTCCCATCATTTCCAGGTGCTCCAATAGCAAGTATTGTTCCATCACCTGAGAGTGAAACAGAAAAACTTTGATCTCCGGCTGCTTCTCCATCAATATCACTACCTAACTGTGTCCAACTATTATCAGCGTACTTATATACACGTACATGCCCTGAATTAGAACCATTCCCATCATTCGATGGAGCGCCAATTGCCATTATTGTTCCATCACTTGAGAGCGAAACAGAATAACCACTTTGATCTCCAGCTGCTTCTCCATCAATGTCAACTCCTAACTGAATTAAATTTTGAGAAAAAGTTGTAAAAGAAAAAAAGAAAAATAAAATTAGAAAAAAGCTTCTCATGATTTGGTTGCAATTTTTACTATCATAAATTTAAAAAAATTAACCAATACCATTATATTTTTTAGCTACTCAATTTCACAGTTTTATTTATAAAAAGTGGAGCCAGAGGGAGTCGAACCCTCGACCTCTTGACTGCCAGTCAAGCACTCTAGCCAGCTGAGCTATGGCCCCTAAAACTTATCTAGGGACGTCTCTTTTGAACTGATTCCATCCCTGAACCATTCCGTCAACAATATGGTAGTATTCATAATATACCTCTGCCTCTAACTCAGAATCAGGGTTGGTATGGGTGGATGTAAACTGAGCATTAACGTAATCACCCTCACCAGTTGTAACTGCAAGGGAAAATGCATAGTCGGTATTCCACTTGTATTCATTGCCATCTTCTTCTTCAACTTGAATAACCCAATTTTTTATGTATTCAACAAATTCGTCGGGTCCAGTCACTTGACCACCGTCTGCAAAATTCATTACAGCGTCATCGGCAACAAATGTTTTTATTTTTTCATAATCCAATTCTGCCCATGCCTTATCCATTGCATTAAATACATCTAAGGCTGAAGCACTTCCCATTTTAACTTCCCCATCAATACCGTCTATAAATCCGTTTGACGGACTCTCACAATCCGCTACCTGATTAATATTTGTACATGATGCTAATAATAGTGATACCAATAAGATATTTCTCATAATTTTTATAATTTATTTAATTTATTTAAAAGCACTTTGGATCAATAATTTTATATGATTTCTGTGCGCAACAGATGATGTATTACCTTTTGGCTTTTGCATCATCTTGTATATTTTCTCAAGGTTATAAATTGCCATTGAACGTGCTGGAATTTTAAATTTATCTGATGATTTACCACCAACCATCTCAAGAAGCCTAGTAACATAGACAGCTTGTAAATTTTGTCTAAAAGTATTTACATCCGTTTTTAAATCTTCCATAAACACTGCATCATTCAAGTCGGTCATAAACTCTGATAAAGAGTAAGTATTTCCATACAATTCCGAATCGATAATTCTTTGCAAAGTATTAGGATGCATTATATGAGCAAGGACTCTTGTCTGATAACTTAAGACCTGATCGTGGATTTTAGGATCCTCAGGCCCAGAAAAAAAATCAAAGCCTCTCCTCTGTTTAGCTAAATAATTATAGATTTCATTAGGATGATCGAATGCATTTGGTGAGAATACATAATTGCTAAGAGCATTCATCGCTCTTTTTTGATCAGTTTTAGAAACGGGAGTATATGGTTTTGTTCCACCCTCCTGACCAATGGTTGACCTGTCAACATACACACCCCCAATAAAACGAGAAATAACATCTCCTGCTCTAGCTGCTTGGCTATTTAGAGTATAGTATGCCCTTCTCAAATCTTCGTAAGTTTCCCCCTCTTTACTAAACTTATTTTTTATTTTTTTCATCATGTCACTGACTAAGTTGAATCTATCGATTGAATAGGATATCTGATCATTTGATAGGTCACCTGTCATTACCCTTGGATCAATAGCTTTTCCTGGCGATCTCATGTCATCGGCATCGTTTCCAAAAATTAATTCAGGTTCGGTAGATCTTGACAAAAGATCCTCCATCTCCTTATCATCTTTGAATGGTGTATATCCGAACTGTACAGCCCAGATATCATAAGGTCCGAGAGCCATATCATAAAATTGTCCCTGCTTTGACCTATCAGGAGTAAGATTTATTCCTGCATAATCCATAACGGAACCAGTCAATGCTTTACCTTCAATAAATGCAGCATCATATAATTCCTCAGGAGTAAATAGTTGACTTGCCTTCATGTTATGATTCAGACCTAATGTGTGTCCAACCTCGTGCATAATGAGAGACTTGAGTCCTTCCTTTTCAATTCTATCGAGATCATAATCTGAGGCGTCATCAATTTCAAGGAGAGCTTTACCAAAGAGTAAGTTTTCATGCATCTGATGACCCATAGAACAGAAAAACACCTCATGATTTTCATGATTATGAGTATCCTCCTCCTCTAGACTCATATTTATTTTTGCATCACCAACAAGTTTATTATAGAAAACTCTGTTTGTAAAATGGACAAATTCCAACATGATGTCAGCACCAATTATTTCTCCAGTTCTTGGGTTTGTCATGCTTGGACCATATCCACCAAAAGGAGGGTTTGGAGATGATGTCCATCTCAAGACATTATACCTGATATCTCCTGCGTCCCAATCAGCATCATCTGGTTGTGTCTTTACCACGAGGGCATTTTTAAAACCAGCCTTTTCAAACGCCTCATTCCAAGCAAGAACACCCTCTTCTATAGTTTCTCTCCACTCATGAGGTGTTGAGTTTTCGATCCACCAAGTTATTGGTGTTACTGGTTCTGATATGTCCAGCTCTGGATTTTTCTTAACTAACCTCCACCTATTAACCATATCTCTATAATTTGTAGTGCCAGTTTCTGTCATATCATTAACTGATGTGAGAAAGTACCCTACCCTTGGATCATCGTATCTAATCTCATAACCATCATCAGGCATAGCCATCATAGAATGAAACACCTCAATGGAAACGTATCTTCCATCAGTTACAGCTTCAGAACCAGAATTTAAAACTCCAGGATTTTTGAATACATACTCAGTCTTTAAATTTGTATTTTTAGGGTAATTATTGATTTCCTTTATTTTTGATTTGCCCTTATCAAAACTTCCTAGCTTAAATCTAGTTGAAGAAGAACCAGGGTATGACGGTGGCTTTACTCTCCTTAGAGTCTCAGATAAAAATAGATCATTAACATTAATGAGTATTCTACCCTTTTCGTTGTCCTCTTTTAAAATTTTATTACTTGAAATTATAGCATGACTCATATTTGCCTCCTTAGATTTTGAGAGTGGATTATTTGGATCAAAATAAAAATTTGTGTTAGGTGCTACAAATTCAACCCTGTTGAAATATCTTTTAATATTAAAAATAACATCTGAACCATATAGGCCCCTAAAGCTACCCGCTTCAGTAACACCATCAGCAATTTGAGAGAAATAAATAAAATCTTTATCAATCTGATGGGTATGAATAATCATTTTTAGCTCTCCGGTTACTGTATCCTGATATATTGGAAATAATCCATCAATAAGTGTACTGGACTCTGTTAGATCTTCAATTGTTTTTTCTTTTTTCTCTTTTGTCTTTCCGTCCTCTTTCTCCTGAGAAAAAGAAAGAAAAGAAAACAAAATGAAAAATATGTTAAATAAAATTCTCATATACTCTTAATTTAATCCTTAGCAATATTATATTAAAAAAAATTATTACTAAAATATTCTTTTTACTTGCCTTATTCTTTTTAGATAATAATCTTTAATAAGCTGTGTCTCAACCACCCCCCTAGATGAGGATGCGTGAATAAAGTTTATATTCTTCTGGTTTTGAACGCGAGATAAAAGTCCAACATGAGTTACTTTCCTTTTACTTTTTCCAAACGCAAAAAAAACGAGATCTCCCTCTCTTGATTTTTTTAGTGAAACTTTCTTTCCAAGATCAATTTGCTGAGATGTCGTCCTAGGAATCTTCATTCCAACTGATTCAAATGATCTTACAAGTAAACCAGAACAATCGATACCTTTTCTATCATTACCCCCCCACTTATAAGGTGTACCAATATAGGTTCTTGCTTCACCAATAACATTTTTAATTTGTCTTTTAGTAGCAAGTTTCTTTTGAGATACACAACTTGAGAGAAAAATAACTGTAAAAAAGAATAAGAACTGTTTTTTCATTTTTTATTTTTTCTAAGAACAATAAATAAATCTAGATTATTAGGATTATCACTAACAAATTTATAATCATTATGTGTTATAGACGAAACTAATCTATCATCATTTTTTTGAAGGTTATTTCTGTTTATCCTATTCAAAAATTCGTATGGTATTTTATAAATAAAACTTGGAAGTCTTTTCTCTAGATTAAAAATATCCAATTTTTTAAATTTTTTAACTGCATTCAAATTTTGATTATAATATTGAATTACTTTATCATTTCCTGATATACCATTCATCTCAATATTCGAAAAATATAACTCGCATAACTTTCTGAGTTCTTCTGAGGTATATTCTCTAACATGCCATGGATTCCGTGTTAATGTCATCTTGATATTGGGTGTTGAAATCAGTGCTATGCCTCCTGGTTTTAATATTCTCTTAATCTCAGCAACAAAAAGTTTATCATCTTCTATATGCTCTATCACTTGAAATGAAATTATTGTGTCATAAGAATCGTCGTCAATTTTGTCGAAAGGTGGAAAGTTTGAGACAAAGAAATTGTGCTCTTTATACTTAGACGATAAATTATCTATAACACTATTTATTTTATCAATTGCAGTGTAAGAATTACATTTTTTCAATATGGTTTCTATCCCTCTTCCTTCTCCACAACCAAGTTCCAAAACATCTCCAAAAATATATTTCTTTGAAAAGACATAGGCACTAAGCAGTCTATGATGCAGTGGATTATCTGATGGAATATTCTCTGAAGTAATTTCGGTTGTAAAAATCGACATTATACAAAACTAATATTAATTCATTTCAATGTAGTTAATCTTATAAAATGAATAAATATTACTTGAAAATATTATGTATATTATCATAAAATATGAGTCAAAGGTTAATATTATTTTATTTATTATTTAATACAATTTTTCTTTTCATACCTAAATCGTATTCTCAGGTAAAAGTTAAAGAGTACAGTGAAAGTTTTAAGACCTATGACTTTGGTGATCCTAACCCAACACCAATCTTTCTATCTAATACAAAGATTTATCCTTACTTTTCATTTGATGGATACAGCACAAGTCCATCTCAAAAAAATTACAAAATTATTGAAATTGAAAATGATTTTATCAAGGTTTTTATTGCCCCTGAAATTGGTGGAAAGGTCCTTGGAGCTATAGATAAAACCTCAGGAAAAGATTTTATATATAAAAATGAGGTAGTAAAGTTTAGGAATATATCAATGAGGGGTCCTTGGACGTCAGGAGGAATAGAATTTAATTTTGGTATAATTGGACATCACCCCTCAACAGCTACACCTGTTGATTATTTAATAAAAAAAAATAAGGACGGCAGTATTTCATGCTTTGTTGGAAATATAGATCTTCCTTCAAGAACACAATGGAGGGTAGAAATTATTCTGTATGAAAATCAAGCCTCTTTTATGACCAACGCACTATGGTACAATCCTACATCAATAAATCAATCTTATTACAACTGGATGACTGCAGCAGCGCCAGCAAAAAATGATTTAGAATTTTATACTCCAGGAAATAAATATTTAGAACATAACGGCAATTCAAACAGTTGGCCTATCGATTATCAAGGAAGAGACTTATCAAAGTATAAGAATAATAATTTTGGACCCAACAAATCTTACCATATTGTAGGTGAATACAATGATTTTTTTGGTGGCTATTATAAAAAAGATGATTATGGATTTGGTCATTGGGGAGAATATGAAGAAATCCCTGGACAAAAACTATGGCTTTGGTCTCAATCAAGAGAAGGTGGAATCTGGGAAGATTTATTAACTGATAATAATGGACAATATATTGAATATCAAGCAGGAAGATTATTCGTACAATATTCACCTGAAAATAAACAAAATCCAATTTCAAATGTCAACTTTGAACCTTATTCAACAGATAATTGGAGTGAGGCATGGTTCCCACTCAAAGGAATTGGTGGATTGAGTGATGCATCTAAATATGGAGCCCTTAATGTTATTAGGGATAAGGATAGTATAACAATAAAAATTAATCCTTTCATTAAAACAACATCAACTCTTAAGGTTTTTATTGACAACAATTTATTTTATTCAAATCAGTTTAATTCAGAACCAATGGATATAATAGTAGATAAAATAAAATTAAATAGATCAAATCAGTTTTCAATTAATATAGGTGAGCTTGATCTTCAATTCTCTTCAGATAACTCATCTAAAATTATTGAGAGGTCATTTGAAAATATTCACAATGAAAAAGATTCCTCTGATAACAAAATATTACAGATAGCAAAAGAAAATATTTTTTATAGAGAATACGAAGAAGCAAAAAAAAGTCTCATAAGCCTAATTGAAAAAGATCAATATAATTTAGAAGCAATTTATCATCTAAGTGAACTCTACTATCGATCTGGAAATTTTGATAAAAGTATCGATATTTTAAAAATAGGTTTAAATGTTGACACTTATAACTCTTCACTAAATTATATTTTAGGGATAGTCAACAAAGATCTTGGAAATTTTCTTAATTCTAAAGAAGCTCTTGGTTGGGCAGCCAGATCAATTAAATATCGATCTAATGCTTATTCACAAATAGGAGATATTTTTTTAATTGAAAAGAATTATAAAAAAGCATTAGAATATGCAGAAAAATCTTTGGAATTTAATGTTAAAAACATTCCTTCTTTAGAAATTAAAGCCATTGCTAATAGGTATTTAAATGATACCTTAAATCATAGAAAAGCAATTCAAAAAATATATGATATTGATCCTATAAATCATATAATTTCTTATGAGAATTATATGATTAATTCAGAATATCAAAATATTGATAATATTAAAAAATCACATAGATCTGAGCTAGCCCACCAAACATATCTTGAGCTAGCTATTAGATATTACAACAGAGGTCTAAAAGATGATGCTATTAAAATTTTGGAAATTGGACCAAATAATATGATGAATAAAATATGGTCAGCATATTTAAGAGATGATGTAAATATCATAAAACAAGAATTGCCCAAAGATAAAATTGATTTTCAATTTCCACATAGAAGAGAAACTATTAAGGTTTTAGAATGGGCAAAATCTGAGCTTAAAAATTGGAAGATAGATTATTTATTGGCTCTAAACTTGTATCATAAAGGAAGATTTGAAGATGCAATAGATCTATTAAATAAGATTGGAGATGAACCTGAAAATTCAATATTTTATCTAAATAGAGGTTTAATTTTTGAAATGAATGGTATTAATCCTATGAAAGATTTTGAAAAAGCGTATGAAATTGATAATAAAAACTGGAGAATATCAAAATCATTATCAGATATTAATTTCAAGTCACTAAATTATATTTCATCATATAATATTTTAAAAGATTGCTATAAAAATAATAAGTCAAATTATATAATTGGCATGGACTATGTTAAGGTTCTTTTAAAATTAGAGAAATTTAAAGAGGCAGTTAATATTCTAAATGAAATACAAATTTTACCTTATGAACATGCTGGAGAGGGCAGAGAATTATACGCAGAAGCTTATCGTAGATTAGCATTAAAAGAGATAAATAATAATAAATTTATTAGTGCAATTAATTTGCTCAATGATTCAAAAAAATGGCCAGAAAATCTAGGTGTTGGAAAACCATATGACCCTGAAGAAAGAATAGAGGATTACCTATTATTTTATTGTTACAAAAGATTAGGAGAACCTTCACCTAAAAACTATTTATCCAAAATAGTTGATTATACCGAAAAGAATATGGATAAAAATAAAATTGAAAATATATTAGGTTATTTAGCTATCAAAAATAAAGAAGGTAGAATTCCAGCTGAAAAATTCCTTGCTAGATTAAACGATATACATGGAAATAATTCTACTACAATGAAATTCATATATAATTTTGAAAAAAATAAAGTTTTTGATGATAGACATCATTATGACGTGATAAACAAAATTTTAAATTTAAATGAGTACTGATTTAATTTTTGGGACAAGACCTGTTCTTGAGGCATTAAAGTCTGGGAAATCAATAGAAAAAATATTCATTCAAAAAAACCAAAAAAAGGAAATATTAGAAAAAATAAAATTAAAACTGTCAAGAGAGGTTAATATATCCTATGTACCAAAAGAAAAACTTAATAGAATAACAAGAAAAAATCATCAGGGTATAATATGTTATATTTCTCCAATACAATATCAACCTTTAAATGAGATAATTCAGAGAGTTTTTGAAAATGGAAAAGACCCATTTGTTGTCATTCTAGATAGGATTACAGACACAAGGAATTTTGGAGCTATTACCAGAGTTGCCGATGCGTCAGGAGTTGATGCAATAATAATTCCTGAAAAAGAGTCTGCCATTATAACAAGTGATGCCATTAAAACCTCGGCTGGAGCTCTAAATTATGTGCCAATATGTAAAGTAAAAAGTCTGAAGAAAACCATAAGATTTTTAAAAGAAAGTGGATTGAATATAATTTCATGTAGCGAAAAGGGTAACAACAAAATATATAATTCTGAACTCAATTCTCCATGCTGTATTATTTTAGGTTCAGAGAAAGACGGAATCTCAAAAAACTTATTAGATCAAAGTGATAAAATTTTAAAAATACCAATGAATGGTTATGTTGACTCATTAAATGTTAGCTCCAGCGCATCAATAATATTTTATGAAGTTGTAAGGCAAAGAACTAAATAGGTTTAAATCCGGTTAACTCTGAACTGCTTCTAATTTTTTTTCCAATACCATCAATTAGACTAATATTATGTTCTTCACAAGTACTTGCTTCTGGTATTTCTTTATTTAAACGATCACCACCATTTGCAAAAATATTTGGTTTAATTATCTCTAAACTTTTACAAACACTTTTATCTTGATCAACGGATAAAAAAACTTCATCAACCCATCTTATAGATGAAATAATTATCATTCTATCTTTCTCATCCATAAAGTGTCTTCCCTTCTTAAGTTTACATTGTGCATTATTATTTACTATTACGATTAAATAATCTCCAAGCTGTTTAGAAAGTTCAATGAATTCCAAGTGACCAACATGAATCGGATCAAAATAACCACTTATAGCAACTTTTTTCATTAATTAATATTTTCGATAAAAATAATCATATTTTTGAAAATGAATATTTTAATCATTGGTTCTGGAGGAAGAGAACATACTCTATCATGGAAGGTAAAACAAAGTAAATACTGTGAAGAACTTTTTATTCTACCGGGAAATGCAGGAACAGCACAAATAGGAAATAATGTAAATTTAGATATTAACGATTTTGAAAAAATTAAAAATTTTGTTCTACAAAAAAAGATAGAGTTAGTAATTGTAGGACCAGAAGAGCCACTGGTAAATGGTATTGTAGATTACTTTAATTCTGATTATGATTTGAAGAGGACAAAAATTTTTGGGCCAAGTTTGAATGGTTCTAAATTAGAGGGTAGTAAAAACTTTTCAAAAGATTTTATGTTTAGAAATAAAATACCTTGTGCTAAATCTAGAACATTTAATTCTAAAAATATTAATGAAGCATATAAGTTTCTAGAAAAACTTTCTCCACCTTATGTTCTTAAAGCAGATGGCCTAGCCGCTGGAAAAGGAGTATTAATTCTAAATAACCTGGAAGAAGCCAAGAAAGAATTAGGTGAGATGTTGTTAAACAAAAAATTTGGAGAAGCTAGCAAAAACGTTCTGTTGGAAGAATTCCTTGATGGAATTGAAGTATCGGTGTTTTTTATTACTGATGGTGAAAACTATATCTTACTCCCTGAGGCAAAGGATTATAAAAGAATTGGTGAAGGAGATACAGGACCAAATACCGGTGGTATGGGTGCGGTATCACCGGTAAGCTTTGTTGATGACAACTTTATAAAAAAGGTTAAAAATAAGATAATTGAAAGGACAGTTGAGGGAATTAAATCAGAAAAAATTAAATATAATGGATTTGTATTTGCTGGTTTGATGAATGTGAAGGGTGAGCCTTATGTTATAGAGTATAATGTAAGAATGGGAGATCCTGAAACTCAGGTTGTAATACCTAGATTAGAAAATGACCTAGTTGAAATTATTTTGATGAGTCTAGATGGTAATTTAAACAAAGTAAAAACGAAGTTTAAAAATATATTCTGCTCAACAGTAATATTAGCTTCGAAAGGGTATCCAAATATTTATAATAAGGGCAAGAAAATTTCTAATCTTAAAAATACTGAAGATTCAATCATATTTCATGCAGGAACAAAAATTAAAGAAGATAGTACTATATCTAATGGGGGAAGAGTTTTAGCATGTACAGGATTTGGATCAACATTAACTGAAGCTATCGAAAACTCTTATAATACAGTACATCAGATCAAATGGGAGGATAAATATTTCAGAAAAGATATTGGTAAAGATTTAATTTAAATGAGGACAATAACCCTAAAATCTATTTTTATTTTAATTTTCATTTCATTAAGCTGTAGCATGCCTAAATACAGTAATTACTATTCTTTTAAAGATCAAATTTGGCACCAAGATTCATCAATAGTATTTAATTATAATAACTTAAGTAACACTAATCTGAAATTTGAAATTAGTATATCATACAGCAACTCTTATCCATTCCAGAATTTATATGCCTCCTACTCCCTTCTTGACTCTGAAAAAAATATTATAAATACAAAAATGATAGAACTACAATTGTTTGATAAAAAAAATGGAATTCCCTTAGGCTCAGGAATTTATAATAATTTTGTGGTAGATTCTATTTTCCTCCAAACTGATCAACTGATCGAAAATGAAAAGTATCAGCTTTTAGTAAAACATTCTATGAGAGAAAATTATTTAAATGGAGTAATTAGATTGGGTATTAGTATCACTGATTAATTAAATCCTCGAAATTGTCATCTTCATCAAAAATAAAAAATATAGAAAATCTCATCGTTTCAGCAAGTGGATGATCATTTTCAATAGTTGATAAATATGAAAAATCTAAACCTAAGTTATTATATTTTAATCCAGCACCTAGTGTTAAAAATTTTCGCCCACCCTTATCTTTATTTTCAGAAAAATATCCACCCCTAAGTGAAAATAAATCTCTATAAGTATACTCTATACCCGATGACAAAGTAATTTCTTTTATCTCTTCAGAAAAACCATCGGGAGCATCAGAAAATGATGAAAAAATACCACTTAAAAGAGATCTATTTGGATCCTTTCCTTTTAAAATTTTAGGTTCATTTGTTATAGGATCCATTATAAAATTTCCGTCTTGATCTAACTCATAAACAGGAGGAGATGGAACCATTAATTTATTAAAATCTAATGCAAGTGTTATTGAGTTATACTGATCTATGTAGGTTTTTAATGCTGTTCCAATTCTAATATTTGATGGTATAAAATCAAGATTTTTAGAGCTACCATATGTAATTTTTCCACCAATATTAGATATATGACTACCGAATGATAATTCTGATAATCTGGTAAATATATTTATTTCTTTATTGTAGTAAAGACCAAGATCAACAGAAAAACTTGTTCCTGCTTTTGCGTCGGAATAATTTGATATACTACCTGAAAGATTTGACCAAATGTATCTTGCGGTGCCACCTAATGATAAATTATTAGTTAGTTTTCTAGAGTAGGTTAATGCAGTACTTAATTCCTTAGGATTTTCAACACCCAGAGACATACCCTGATTATCTGTTAATTGTATTTCGCCCAAGTCAAAATATTTCATAGAAAAACCAACAGATTGTACTCTGTCAATTTTATAAAAACCTGTTAGGTAAGATATTGACATATCATCAACAATTTTACCAAGCCATGGAACATATGAAATTCCAAAACCATATTTTTTTTCAATAAAAGCTAGTTTTGCATTATTCCAATGAACAGAATTGACATCAGCTTCTGTAGCAACACCTGTCTCACCCATTGCTGATCCTCTTGAATCGGGTGAAATCATCAAAAAAGGAACAGCAGTAATTATAGGTCTTCTAGCTGTGTCCTGACCACTTAGCATAGATATTTGAGAGAAAGACTCAAAGGAAATAAAAATAAAAAATAGAATAAAAATTCTCATCTTTTTCTTTTAATTAATTTGTGATGTTCTAAATCAATATTATAATCAATAAGATTTTGGACATGCAATTTATATATATAGATTCCCTGAGGCAAAGAATATCCATTTAAATCGGTACCATCCCATATAAGGTTTTCAATGATGTAAGGTGAGATCTCATAGTTCTCAGAAATTGAATGTAAAAGATTCCCTCTGAGATCGAAAATCTGAAGGTCTATTTTTAACGGTTGACCATAATCCTTGTTATGAAATTTAAAAGTAGTTTTCTCAGAAAAAGGATTTGGATAATTCATAAGTTCTGATATTATAGGTTTATTCTTTTCTCCAATTATGAATACAACTTCCTTAGTTGTGATATTATTGTAATTATCAGAAATATTTATTTTTATTTTATGTTTACCTTTTGATATGTTATTTAATGGGTATAAAATCTTACCTTTTGTATAAGAGTCTTTAACTTGAGAAAAATATCTTAAAAGTGAAACGTTAATAGAATCATCTATTATTGCTTTAGGAAGTAGAAACTCATTCTTGTTAGATACATTTATTCCATTATCATCAAAAACATCTACAATTAACAATGGATTTTTTGTTACTACATCTCCAGAATTAAAATCATAATTGTTAATAAATATCTCGACATCTGGTGGTGTCATATCAATCTCATAACTTTCAGATGTACCACCAATGATAAACTTTGAGTATGAGGATGCCTCAAAACCCTGAATAGAATCAATACCAAAAAGAGATAGTTTGCCTTCGTTATAACTATAATCAATATTTTTAGAGACTTTAAATTGGAATTCAAAATCACCATTATTGACACTAGATAGGCCTTTGAAAATTATATTGTCCCACTCCCTAAATTTAAATGGAGAACTTTCATCCCCACGTGTTGTCTTTGAGTTAATCTTATCAAAAATATTTACATAAAGATTTCCACTAAATGAATTTACTTTATTACCAAAATCATCAATTATATTTCCTTTTATTGTAACTTCACCACCTGCAGAAATTGTATCAATACCATTAATATTAATTTTAAAATTAGGATAGTTTAGCATTAGGGATGGATCTCCTAGAAGAGAAAAATTTCTATTTATTGATCCACTTAGACTATTATTTTTTGTTGATTTAAATATATCACCTAATCTTAAGTGTTTTCCATTCACTTTTTTGAAAACATTTTTATAGAATTGATTATTTAATTTAAAATTTGTTTTCGAAAAAACAGGTCGGGTTGTTGTTAATAAAGCTATAGCACCACCATTCTCTTTATTTAATAACATTTCACCACCAGAGGTAATAAGAGGATCATCATATTTTCCAAATTCACATGTAGCTGTTACAAACAATGGAAGCCTTAACCTATTATTCCAACTATAAATAGAATTATTATTCAGAATTTTTTCTTCAGTCCAAAGAAACTCATTACCATGCCCTACATAATTAAGTATAAGTGATCCATCAATTATTGCTTCGTCTAAATCTTTCTTAGCATTTGGCGACATATGCACACCATCAATAACTGGTTGATCATAATTATCAAGATAAATTTTTTTAATATTATACTCACCAAAGGAATCATTAAGAAAATCAAAGTGGTTCTCAGCATCATTTTGATGAATATTTCCATCACCATCATCTGCTACCAAATAAATATTTTTTTTCCAATCTCCTAGCAAATTTTTTTTATCTGAATACCTAATTAATTTTTTTACATATGCATCTGCTTCCATAGTATTCTTTGCAGGAATTCTTCCAATACTAACTTCTAGATCATGATCACCACTAATAGATTCCACCCAACTTCCTTCGTCAGAGTCAAGAAAACCAAAATAATCGTCTGATGAGAAGCTATAAATATTATTTGACGAATTATAAGACTGATATATAGGTACAATATTGGTGTTGTTTGGAATTCTGTCTTTATAATCATATGAACAATCTCCAAATAGTAGTACATATTTTAAATTATTTTGTGAAGTATTATATATATACTTAATATAATTTCTAATTGAGGATACATCTTGATTACCAGCAGAAAATTGATTAAAAATTTCAGAAACATTCACAATTTTGACTGACATATAGTCATTATTTTCTCTTAACTCTTTTATAGTATTTGCATAGCCTAAAAACTCATCAGATGTAATTATTAATAGTTCTGGATTATTATGATTTAAAATATCAGTGTTTTTTATAGATGCATGATAAACTGGAGATTTAAGTTTACTAATATCAAATATTATATTATTTCTAAATTGGGTATTATCTGAAATAAAATAATATTTAGATTCATCTTCTTTTTTTATTTTAAGAGGAATGACTTTGTAAGGGTTAGTAATATTCCAAGTTCGAATATTTTGATTCGATGAAATATTATATCTGACATTATAATTATGATCCTGAGGTTTTGAATAAAAAATAATTTGTTGATTCTCATAATTAAGGGGTATAATAGAATTTATCTTTAGATAATCTAAATAAGATATGGCTGATCCTGTTCCTTGATATTTAACGTTAATGGAATTATTCTCCTTGTTAACAACCTTAGAGTTAATTCTGGCTTTTTTATTAATTGATTTTTCTCCATAAAGTTTATCTTTTATAATATCCATTTCAATATCGGAAAGTAATTGATCGTTAAAAGAAACAGTAAAATTAGAGTTATATGTTGATCTAGAAATCAACGAGATTTCAATGTCAATATCTGATTCATTTTTAATATCAAATAAATTTACACTCAATAAATCACCACTTGAAAAAATTTTACCATACCATTCTCTACCTGACTGAATTATATTATAAATATCTTTCTCATAATGGAAATAATTGAATCCATAATTTGAACTGCTATCATATTCAATAATATTAACCTCTTTAGAAATAGTTTTTCTTTCACCTAACTCATAGGATAAAAGATAGAAAGAAGAATCAGTATATATATTTTTATTTGAAGAAACAATACTATTTATAGAATCAAAAAATACCTTATCTGAAGATTGAAGATAAAAATATATAAACTCTCCTTCTTCTAGAACATCATCATTATCTCCATAAAATGAAGATTCAATTTCAACTGGTTGAAAAAGAGATGACTCAGAATTCAATTGTGGTACTGATCCGTTATAACCAGAACCAAAAATTCTAATTTTATTTGGATTAATTGATTCTATATTTAAATTATTTTGTTCAAAAAAACTTTTATCAACTTTATATACACCCGACTCCAAAACTCCAATTTTAACCCATTGGCCAGTTTTAAAAATAGAACTCTGAGAATGAATTGAGGAGATAGTAAAAGCAAAAACAAATAAACTTATAAATAAACTTTTCATTTAAATTAGTATACTAACTGATATTAAGATTTTATATTATTAAGAATCAACTTTTTTATAAAATAATTTAATAATGAAAGTAGTATATAGATAAGAATAATAATGTATAGCGAGTCTATGCCCAAAAATATTAATAACAATATTGAAATTATGAAAAATATATATTTCAATGCTTTTGTTAAAAATGGTTGTGAATCAAATTTGAAAGAAAAAAAGGTAAAATTTGAAACCATTAAAAATGATGAAAAAATAATTAACAATAGCATTACATTTTGATCAAAAAAATCCATCACCAAAAAATTTGAATAATAGAGCGAAACATAGAGAGTAGCATTTGCAGGTGTAGGAAGACCAATAAAATCTGAACTGTTAACTTTTTGAAGATTAAATTTCGCAAGTCTATAAGCTGAAAATAGCAAAATTAATACCGATGAATACTTATAAATATTATGCTCAGTAAACTGATCAAACCATAAATAAATAATAATAGATGGTAGAGCTCCGAAAGATATCAAATCAGCTAGTGAATCTAATTGTTTACCATAATCTGAGACAACATTTAAACGTCTAGCAAATAAACCGTCAAGATAATCAGAAATTAAACATAAAAAGAAAAGATAAAATACTAGATCAGATTTATCCGATAACATAAAAGTTATAGATATTAAACCAAAACATAGATTTAATGAAGTTATAATATTTGGTATAAATCTTTTCATACTAAAAACGGATTTGATTTTATTTCATCTGCCATATTTGTCTTTGGACCATGACCAGGATAGATTATTACATCTTTTCCAATATTAAATAATTCACCTTTAATACTCTTAATTAATGTTTCATGATTTCCACCGGGCAAATCTGTTCTTCCAATTGAATTTTTAAATATTACGTCACCACTAAAACAAACTTTAGAATCTTCAAATAAAAATCCAAAATGATCTGGTGAATGTCCAGGAATCTCAATTACTTTGATTTTATAGTCTCCCAATGTAAAACTAAAATCGGAAGTCATGCAATGAACATTATTAAAATGATCATAATTGCTTAGACCATAGGCTAGAGCTATTTCTTCACTTTTCTTGTACATTTCCATCTCCTTTGAGGGAATATAGACTTTGGTATCATAATAATCATTAAGATATTTAAGTCCTAAAATATGATCAATATGGCAATGTGTCAATAAAATGTATTCCAAATTAAATCCTTTGCCATCAATATATTCCTTTAACTCATGATTCTCGTGTTCATAATAATTACCAGGATCGATTACAATACATTTTTTATTTGATGACACAACATAGGTGTTTTCTTGAAAGTCATTAAAAGTAAAAGTCTTAACGAGCATCGTATTTTTTTTTTATGCAAATTTGAACTAATAAATAATAGAAAAAAAATTGAAAAAAGAAATAGATTTTCTTATTGTTGGTCAAGGTATATCAGGTTCTTGTTTTGCATGGAGGGTATTTAAAGAAAAAAAAACATTTATGATAGTAGATTCGAAGAATCCTAATTCCTCCTCAAAGGCAGCACTTGGAATTTTTAATCCAATTACTGGAAGAAATTATATCAAGTCGTGGAAATATAATACACTTTACCATGAGCTCATGAATTTTTACACTTTCATTGAAAGTAAACTAAACGAAAAAATTATTTTTATTAAAAAAATATACAGGCCATTTAAAAATATTGCAGATAATAATAGTTGGAATTCAAAATTGTCATCAGATAAAATCTATCCATTTATTGATACCATACATGATAAAGGGATACTAACCAAAAAAAGTGGCTATATAGATGTCAAAAAATTTTTATCATTATCTAAAAAATATTTTAAATCCTTAGATCGTTATAAGAATGATTTTTTAAATACAGAAAATTTAAAATTTGAAAAAGGGTACTTTTTGTACAATAATAAAAAATTTAAAAGGGTGGTCATGTGCAGAGGTGTGGAAGAAAATGATCATAATATTTTTAAAAATATTAACCTCAAAGCACTATCAGGCAATAGTATAAAAATTCAAGCAAAAAAAAATATGAAATCAATTTTAAATAATGTTTTAAATGTTTTACCAATTCAAAATAATATATTCCATGTAGGTTCAACTTATTACAATGATCAGATAGATAGAGGGCCAATTGAATTAGAAGAAAAAACAAAAAAAAAATTTTATCAAAAATTTAAGCTGGTTAAAACTTATTTTGGAATTAGACCAGCATCACCAGATAGAAGGCCCATTATTGGTGAACATAAAAAAAATAAAGGATTATATATTTTTAATGGAATGGGTTCGAAAGCAGTCAGTCTTGCACCATATTGTGCCAAAGTATTATATGAATATATTATAGAGAAAAAAAATATAGAGGTGGATTTAAACATAGAAAGGTTCGAGCCGTAATTTAATTATGAGATACATAATATTTTTTCTTCTATTACAATACTTCACAGCAAGCTCGCAGAGCAGCTTTTACCAAGATATTGGTAAAAATAGAATTCAATACAAATCTTTTAAGTGGAAAGTAATTTATTCAAATAATTTCGAGCTTTATTTCAATGAAGGTAGTGAAAATATTGCTAATGAGGCCTTGAAATTTATTGAAAAAAAATTCCCAATCCATTCTTCAGAAATTGGACATTTACCATTTAAAAAATCAAAAATATTTATTTATAACTCAATAATAGATTTGGAGCAGTCAAATATTGGTATAAATGAAAATAATGAATTTTTAAATACAAACTCAAATTATAATAATAAGATTCAATTTAAAGTAGCCTTCCAAAACAATATGAATCAATTCAAAAAAGACCTCAGTATGGGCATATGCAAAATTTTAATTGAGGATTTAATGAAAGGAAATGTCACATTTACGAAAAGATTTGGTAGGGCGTCATTCACAACTATACCAAAGTGGTTCTCAGAAGGAGCTGCAAGATATTTAGCTTACGGTTGGGATAGCGAAATGGACAACAGATTAAGAGATTACTTCAGATTATCAGACAAAAAAACAATTAATAAGATAAATAACAATAAATCTGAGTTTATTGGTCAAAGTATATGGAATTTTATTGCTATAGAATATGGAAAATCAAATATCTCAAATATATTAAATCTCACTAAAATTATTAGAAATCCAGAAAAGTCTATGTCAAGTGCATTGGGTGTTTCATTTGATGAGTTAATAATGATGTGGTCAGAATTTTATAATTCATCTGAAAACTTTGAAGATGTAGACTCTTTTTCAAATCTTAAAACAAAGAAAGTATACAAAGATCTAATAAGTGTTAAATCTAATGATGAAAATAGTAATTTAGCTCTTGTTCTTAGAAAAAGTAGAGTAACAAAAATAATATTACATACTCCTATATCGGGTAAGTTTAAGGTATTAGAAAAATTAAGAAATAAAAAATCCTTTTATAAAAATATTGATTGGATTGATAATTCTACAATTAGTTATTTAAAAGAACAAAATGGAAAAATAAACCTTGTTAATTATAATATATCTTCAAAAAGAAAAAGCTTTAAAGATTTATCAAAATTTCAAAGTGTTAGTGGGTATTCCTATAATACAAACAAATCTTTGATTGCTATTAGCGGAAGCATTGAAAACCAAAAAGATATTTATCTTCTAAGTGCTAGCTCAAATAATTTAGCAAAAATAACTGATGATAAATACGACGATATTCATCCAAAATTTTTTCCTAATTCAACATCAATAATATACAGTTCTAACAGAAAAAAAGATGATGAGAGTAATACTAATTATCTCGTTGATGATAACTACAATCTCTATATTCATAATCTAGACACAACAAGAGATACACCAATTAAGATTTCAAATTCCATACAAAAAAATATTATGGCGCATCCGATATCAACTAATCAAATTATTTACTCAAGTGATATGAATGGTATAGTTAACCTTTACAGTCATAAAATTGGAGAATCTCATAAACAAATAACTAATATGAATTCGAGTATTTTAAGTTTTGACTATAATAAAACATCTGAAAATCTAATATTTAACTCACTTTCAAATGATAGGATCAAAGCTTTCATTATCGATAAATTTAATATTGATGAAATTAAATTAGGATCTAAAACAAGTAGAATCGTACATTTAGAATCTCATTTAAAGGAAAAAAATGAATTAGAATTTAAAACAAAAGAAAAAGTAAAGAATGAAATCGATTTTAGTGATACCGACGATTTTTCTTTTGAAGGAGAGATAAATAATAATATTTCTATAAAGAATAATCTAAATCAATCAAATAGAGGGTCAACTAGACTTCCCTATGATTATAAATATTCATTCCTCAAAAACAATTTCAACAGTTTTGTTCTAGTTGATCCTCTTGAAGGATTTGGAACGCAAATTGAAACAGATTTTATTGAACTCTTTGAAAATCAAAATTTATATGCCAAAGCATTTTTACCATTGTCAAGATTAAAAAGCTCTGACATCTTTGCTGAATATTCTTATCTAAAAAAGAGAATTGATTTTAGATTATCCTTTGACAGGAATATTATTTTTCCTGAAGACAATGAAAATTATATATATCACAAATATTCAAAAAATGAATTAAGGGTCAACATATCTTATCCATTATCAAATTATCTTAGGATTGAGGCTAGCCCTTTTTTATCATTTAACAAGTTTTATGATCTGGATTACCGAGTTTTAAATAGTTCACCGCCACCCTTTAACTTCTATGAAAAAACTAACTACAGAGGTTATTTAATAAATATATTAATGGATAATACAAATAAATTAGGAATGAATTTAGAGATTGGAACAAAAATGAAGCTTGTTTTTGGTAATTATTTAAGTTCCAAAAATAAGGATAAAGATTTTAAAGATTTTTATGTTGATATTATCCACCATCAAAGGCTGTTTAATAATATTATATTCTCTTCAAAAATATTTTATGGAAATTCCTTTGGTAATAATCCATTCAAATACTTGATTGGAGGAATAAAAAACTCTGTTATTAATACCAAAGAAGATAAGGGAATAAATGACCCACTTCTCATACAAAACGGTGGAAATAACAGTAATTTTTTATATAGTAGATTTTTAAATTTACGTGGATATAATTTAAAAAAATTCGATGGATATAAAGCTTTAGTATTAAATACTGAGCTAAAAATTCCTCTTTTAAAAACAATGATTGGAAATAGTATTACCAGTAATTTTCTTAATAACCTCCAACTAATTGGTTTCTTTGATATCGGATCATCATGGAATGTTAATTCGCCATTTAGCAGTAAGAGTGATGTAAATACATGGCTCATACAAGATCCGGGTTCAGTTTTTCAAGCTGAAATTGAAAACTCTAAAAACCCTTGGCTTGCAAGCTATGGTTTTGGGATTAGATCATTTTTTATGGATTATTTTATAAAACTCGATATTGCAAAACCTATTGAAGATTATAGAATTGGACAAACAAAAGTTCATCTATCATTAGGATATAGTTTTTAATTTTTTTCTATGCATTCAATGACAGGTTATGGTAGCAGCTCAAAAAAGTTTGATAATAAATCATTAGACATAGAATTAAAAAGCGTCAACTCTAAATTTTTTGATCTCAACATAAAATCCAATATCAATTGCTTTGTTTTTGAAAAAAATATAAGAAAACTTATTAAAAACAAGATGATTCGTGGAAAAATAGATTTGACTCTATCATTAAATGATCATCAAAATCAAAATGATATAATAAATAAAAAAGACTTCAAAATTATATATAGTAAAATAGAAAAGCTCGATGTCAATAAAGATGTCAGCAAAGATGTAATTTTTAATAATAGCATGAATATTTATGATAAAAAAATCTCAACTAAACAATTAAAAATTTCAAAAAAAGAATTAATATCTTCTCTTAATATAGCACTCAATAAGTGTATAAAATCAAGATTAGATGAGGGTTTATATATAAGAAAAGACATTAAGAAAAAAATAAATAACATCTCAACCTCACTTAATGAAATAATCCGAATTGAGAAGATGAGTAGAAAAAGAAAAGAAAATAAATTAAGGAAAAAAATTAAAGAAATTGGACTGAAGTTTTTTGATAAAAAAAAATTGGAAGAAGAAATATTTTATTACTTAGATAAAATTGATATAAATGAAGAAATTGAAAGATTAAAAAAACACATATTATTATTCAATAAAACAATCATAAAACAATCACCTACTGGAAAAATAATTAATTTTATTTGTCAAGAAATTAGTAGAGAAATTAATACAATCGGTGCCAAGAGCAACCATTTTGAGATACAAAAGCAAACTATTAAAATGAAATTTAATTTAGAAAAAATAAAAGAAGAGGCTTTTAATATTTTATAATCCACTATACATTAAGTATCTTATTTGAATATTTAAGCCTATTTTTACACAAGAAAATTAACAGATTTGAACATTTCTGCTAGAATATTACTCTCAATTATATTTTTATTTTTTTTCTCGAACATATTTTCTCAGGAAAAAAAGATAAGTGGAAAAATATCCGATGAAAATAATGAAGAACTTCCTGGAGCAACAATTATAATTAAGGGAACAACTAAAGGAACAGTATCAGATATAAATGGCAATTATGAATTAATCGTTCAAAATAATGATACTATAACAATATCATTTTCAGGTTACAAGAGACAAAATATTGCTGTTGCAAACAAATCAATTATAAATATATCTTTAAATCAAGATGTAGAAACACTAAGTGAAGTAGTAGTAGTTGGATATGGATCACAACAAAAAATTAACCTAACAGGAAGCGTTGCATCAATTAAAAATGAACAACTTACATTAGTACCTGTAGCAAATTCTTCAAATCTTATTGCAGGTAAAATCCCTGGTGTTATGACAAGGCAAAACTCAGGACTTCCAGGTGGAGAGAACACTCAGATAAGAATTAGAAGTTTCAGTGAAGCACCACTCATACTTGTAGATGGTGTTCAAATGGATTTTTCGAGAATAGATCAAAATGATATTGAAAGTATAAGTGTTTTGAAAGATGCATCTGCTGCAGTTTATGGTGCTAGAGCAGGTAACGGAGTTATATTAGTTACAACAAAGAGGGGTCAAATAAGTACACCAAGAATATCTTATAATTCAAACTTAACACTTCAATCAGCCACTGCTTTTTTAGATCATGTAACACCATCTCAGTACGTTGAACTTTACAGAGAAGCTGACTTAAATGATTTAAGCGATGCTAATATAACTTTCAACGAGGATGATGTGACAAAATATTACAACCAAGAGATTGGCTATGAAGGAGAAAATTGGGTTGATGCCTTAATTAAAAATTATGCACCAATGCATCAACATAACTTAAATGTATCAGGAGGTAATGAGAATGTAAAATACTTCACATCTTTTGGTTACATAGATCAAGAAAGCTTTTTTAAGTCTAGAGATTTTGATTACAAAAGATACAATACTAGATCAAATGTTGATATTCAAATTAGTGATAAATTAAATTTTTCAATGGATCTTTCCTACAGACAGGATATTAGAGAGAGACCTGCCCAAAATGCCCTATCAAATATATGGATTGACCTTGCAACTTCACAACCTATTTATCTTTCTAAACTTCCTGAAGATATAGATATCCCCGACGTTACAAAACCAGCAGTAGCTTATTCAGGCTCAACCACTGGAAATAGAAACCCCTTAGCAAGATCTAGCAGAGATATATTTGGAACATATGATAGATTAGATAACACCTTCAGAGGAAAACTTGGTATTAAATATGACATTCCTGGAATAAGTGGACTTATCTTTAATGCAAACTTAAATGTTACTCTACTAAACAGATCAGAAAAATCCTTCAGAAAACCTTATAACGTATATAGTTATAATATTAATACTAATCAATTACAACTAGAGGGAGTGGGAAATGGGGTATCGTCAATCTCTGATTCACAATTTAGAAGATCAATGATATACCCTACACTTTCATTGGAATATACTAAGAGTTCAAATAATCATAATCTAAAAGTTTTAGTTCTAGCAGAACAAACAACCAGAAAATATAGTATGTTTAGTGCTACTCGAAAAGATCTTTTTACAACAACAATTCCTGAATTATTTATTGGATCTGAAAACGAGCAAACAAATGATGGATCATCTGGACCAGATATTGGAAGAAAGAGTGCTGTAACAAGAATTAATTACAGGTATAAAGATAGATACCTATTTGAATCAACATTTAGAGCTGATGGTAACGTTTTATTTTCTCCTGAAAATAGATGGGGATATTTTCCAAGTTTTTCATTTGGTTGGATTATTTCCGAAGAACCATTTTTTAACAATAATCAAAATACAACCTTAAAACTGAGATCATCATACTCTCAGCTTGGAGACGATACTGCTAACGGCATTCGTGGATTTGATTATTTGGCAGGGTTTGAGGCAAATACAACCTATCTATTTGGCGATAATATATCTGAAACAACAATCAGAACATTGGGAGAGATTAATCCTTTTCTTACTTGGGAAAAAATGACTATGTACAATACAGGTATAGAAGCAACATTTCTTAGGGGAAAGCTTCAACTTGAAGGAGATATTTTTTACAGGAAGAGAGAAAATATTCTAAGTAACGATCAGAAGTCAGTTGCAAATGAAGGTGGTTATGATCTACCTCTCACAAACGTTAATACTAGTGATGATAGGGGTTTTGAGGTGTCGGCCTTATACCAACAGAATATTGGAAAATTTAAAATTGATATTGCACCCAATTTTTCTTACGGAAAAGAAAAATTTTTAGTAAGAAAAGATATTGAGGTTTTTACAGATCCAGATTATTTGCGAATAAGAGGAAGAGAGGGGGAATGGGTTAATAGAAGGTTTGGATATATTTCAGATGGTATTTTCCTATCTCAGGACGAAATTAATAATCATCAAACAATTCAAGATGGAAATGGAAATTTACTTTTAAGACCAGGAGATATAAAATATAAAGATTTAGATGGAAATGATACAATAAACTTCAGAGACCAAGACGTCATTGGATTTGCAAGTAATATGCCAGAAATGACTTATGGAATGAATTTGTCTGCATCCTACAAAAATTTCAAATTGTCAATGTTATTTCAAGGTGCATCTAAATTTAGTATTTACATTGATGGTCCAGCCGCAAAAATGTTTAACAATGGATCTACACCATTATCTTATCAATATAAATACGCATGGCAACCACATCCTGATGACCCCTCGATTAATATCAATCCTGAAGCAAAACTTCCTGCTGCAAGTTTTTCATCAAATACCAATAATTCCAGAATTTCAGATTTTTGGTTACGAGACGTAAGATATTTAAGATTAAAAAATATAAATTTAACATACACAATACCAAAAAATATTCTTTCTAAATTAGGAATATTTAGTGCACAGATTTACGTTTCAACAGAAAATATTCTAACATTCACAAATTTGGGTATGTACAAAAACTCTTTTGATCCTGAGTTTGATCCTAATACTCAATCAACTCGTAGATACCCAATAACAAGATCATACACTTTTGGAATAAAACTCTCTTTTTAATGAAAAAAAATAAACTCTTAATTTATCTCTTATTTTTTATTCAACTGAGTTGTTCAGATCCCTTTGAGCTGACTAGGACAGATATTATTTCTGAAAATGCGGTTTTTGATGATCCAGTTTTAGCTGATGCATTTTTATTTGATCTTTATGATAGAGCTCAGTTTCATATAAAAAGTGGGAATGGAAATTTAAATATGGGTCTAATTAGCTCATATGGAGGAGAATCAAGAAATTATGGTGTTTCATGGCAAACACCTTACACACAAGTAGTCGATGTTGATTTCAATGAAAACGGGCTTCAAGGAAAAGTCCTAGATTATTATAATTACAGATTAATAAGGGAATGCAATCAGTTTATTACAAGATTGCCAGAATCTACTAGACTCACAGAATCTTTTAAAAATATCAGAGTTTCAGAAGCTAGATTTATTAGGGCACATGCCTATTTTGAAATGGTAAAGAGATTTGGAGGTGTTCCCTTAGTTAAGGATGTTATTCCAGTTCAGGGTACAGAGGAACAATTATATAGGGTAAGAAATTCAGAAAAAGATATTTATGATTTTATACTTTCTGAAATGAATGACATTGTGAATTTTTTACCCTCCATTCCAGAAATAGATGGAAGGATATCAAAATGGACTGCCCTTGCTCTCAAAAGCAGAGCGATGCTTTATGCTGCTAGTGTAGCTAATTTTGGTAACGAAAAACTTGACGGTTTATTAGGTATTCCATCTACAGACATGAGCTATTATTATGAAGAATCCTTAAAAGCCTCAAGAGAAATTATAAGATCTGGCCTTTTCTCTCTATATAGGAAAGACCCAGATCCAAGTGTAAACTTTGGGAACCTTTTTATAGACGAGACAAATAACAAAGAAATTATTTTTTCTGAAAAATATGATTATGAAGAAGGCAAAAGTCATCAATGGGATGCACTCGCTCAACCTTCAGGATTTGGTTTTAATTGGAGTTCAAATTATACTGTATATTTAGAAACACTTGAACTTTTTGATTTTACTGATGGAACAAGTGGTAAATTAGATAGGTCAATTTACGATGATGCTACAGAAATTGACCCTGAATGGTTTTTCGAAATGAGAGATCCAAGAATGAAAGCATCAATTTTTTATCCAGGTTCCTCGTTCAAAGATGGTACGGTATTCTTCCACAGAAGTATGACTGGAACAAAGATTGATTGGCCACAATCAGGACCAAGTAAACATATTGGAAGTTTAGCTACTGGATTGCTTATAAGAAAGAGGACAAACCCTGAAACCCCAGACGCTACAAGATCAAGTACTGACTATATTGTTTATAGATTAGGAGAAGTTATTCTTAACTATGTAGAAGCGGCATATTATCTCAATGATCCAAATGGTGACATGCTTGCAAATATTAATAATTTAAGGAATCGAGCTGGTATGCCCTCTCTATCGCTGAATCAACTTGATGAAAATAAAATAAGACAGGAAAGAAGGTGTGAACTTGCTTTTGAAGATCATACATTCTGGGATCTAAGAAGATGGAGAATTGCAGTGGAAGAACTTGATAATAAACAAAGGCACAGGCTCCATTACAGATATAATGCTAATACTAATAGATATACAATTGAAATGGCTCCTGGAGATCTTGGGGGTGTTAGACTTCACCCTGAAAAGAATTATTACTTTGCACTTGGATTGAGTAGACTTGCCGATAATCCTAAACTTATTGAAAACCCTGGATATTAAAATGATAAATAAAGTTATAAAAGCATATTATTTTATTATTCTATTACACCTTTTTGGTTGTGAGGAAGATGTAGTTGATATGTCAAGGATGGAGAGATCTAAAATTGCAGATTCAAATATGATAAATCAAGAGGTAATTGATAAAAAAGGAATTGGAATGGGGTACAGAGTATCAACATGGTCTACGCGAGTTGGAAGGCTTAAGCCTTTCTGGCATTATTCATGGAATAAAGAACTTAAAGATGAAATGCCAGATAGTGTTGAGTTTGTTCCTATGTTTTGGGGATCAAATAGTATCACTGATGAAGAGATAGTTAGAATTAAAACACTTGCTGATGCAGGAAGAATTAAGTATGTTTTAGGGTTCAATGAGCCTGACCTTGAAACACAATCTGATATGAGTGTGGATGAAGCAATTTCCTTATGGCCTAAACTTGAAGAAATTGGTCTACCACTTGGTAGCCCTGCTCCAGCTGGCGTAAGAAATGGATGGCTTGACGAATTTATGATGAAAGCCTCACAGGATAATCTCAGAGTTGACTTTATTTGTCTTCATCTTTACTTAAACAATAACCCACAACTATTCTTAGATATTGTTGATGAGGTATATAATAAATATAATAAACCAATTTGGATTACTGAGATGGCAGTTGTTGATAACCAAGCAACAACTATTGATAATAACAGGTATTCCGCATCTCAAATTTTAGGGACAATGAGAAAACTTCTACCTGAATTATATAACAGAAAATATGTACAAAGGTTTGCATGGTTTAATGGAACAGAAAGCTCACCAAACTTTCCTAGAATTTACTCGTCGAGACTTTATAATGATGATGAAGAATTCACAGAGCTTGGCGAATATTACTCAAATTATAAACCAAATATTTATGCTGGTCCTGGCTCTGATCCTATAATTGAAAAAGTTGAAGAGGTAGATGGTAATCTTTTACAAAATGGAACTTTTGAAAGTGGTGTAATAGATCCCTGGGCTGGTTTTAAAAATGCAGTATTACCAGCTTCAGCACAAAATCCAAATACGGGTAGTTTCCTTGCAAGAATTGAACCTCATGACGGTTCAATTTATCAAATCATTGATGTTGAAGAAAACCAAACCTACGAATACTCATTTTTTCACAGATGGAAAATTAAACCTAATAATACATTTAATGCAGTAATTAGAAATAATGAAGGAGACGAAGAAAAAATAGTTGATTATGAAATTCCCAAATCTGATATATGGACAGAAAATAAATTTGAATTTACAGTACCAGCAGGTGTAAAAAAAGCAAAAGTTGTTTTTTATAAACCTCAAGCTGATCCAGTACTTCCTTCATTTTTTCTGGATGATGTTGTAATACTTAAAAAATAATATGGAAAATATTTATCTTCTAATTACTGCCTTTATTCTAATAATATTATTATCGGTAGCTCTAATATCCATGATATAGATACCGTCGTTTATATTTGATATATCGACATCAATCAATTTTCTATTCTTTCTGTAGGATTTAGGATTTAGGATTTTACCTTTAATATCAATAAAATAAATATCATCTATTTGAATATCATCTTTTAATTCTACAGATATAAAATTACTAGCTGGATTAGGATATACATTATTAAAAAGTTTTTTGGATTCTATAATTAGAGGAACTTCACATCCTGTGGCATCAACAGTAGCCCCTGCAGGAGTTTCGGGACATGCATCTATATCGTCAGTAACTCCGTCGCCATCTGTATCTTTCTGAGATAGAGAGCATCCCTCTGAATCCACAGACTCTCCAGCAGGTGTATTAGGACAAATATCTAATGAATCAACAATCCCATCATCGTCAGCATCCAGTATAATGTAAAGGAAACCAAATGAATCAATACCTACTGATGAAGTATCATTAGCAATAATTCTATTTAGTTGAGCTGGTGATGCACCGGTAGAATCTATACCAATTCTAAAAGAATTATTTTTATATGGACTGCCTACCAAACCATTTATGTATAGTTTGACAGAATCTCCAGTGGTTATCAGACCTCCTTTTGGTAAGGATGTATTACCATTATCAGTAGTATCCAAAAGATTAATTGTAAGATTTGCAGCATTCAACTCGATCAGGCTAATATGTTGTTGTTCATGAAGGTTTAATACCATATTGACGCTATCAACTTGAATACCACCTTGAAGGGTATAACCATTATCGACGCTTACAACATTTGGATTTTGTGTATTGCTTGCTCCCAAACTCTTTATAGGAAAATCTATAAAGTTAAATGCGCTTTCATTTGGGGTTCTTGAAATTAATTCAGCATTTCCCATGAGATCATAAGCAGTATAAAACTTACTTAAATCTGCATTCTGTCCAAGAACAACTTTTGAGTTAGGCTTAATGACCAATCCATGTGAAAATGTACTGCTTATCAATGAATCATTAAATAAAACGTACTTGTCTCCAATAGCCTCAATTTTAAGAAGAACGTCAGAGGTCAACTTTGAACCATCTCTAAATATTATCCTTGAATTACCACCACCATTTACTTGAATCTGTTCATCATTGTCAGATGACTCAATAATAACACTTAGCTCAAATCTAAGGTCAGTATCTGTAGCATTGTTCTGAATAACAGACCCAACAGATGATCCGTTTAAAGTAAGCGATGAATCACCTATACTCGATACATGTACTTCACCAAAACCATCAGAAAGCTTAATCTGGGCAATTTCAACATTTCTATCAATTATCAAGGAGTCATTTAGAGTAACCTTGGCAAATTCTACATTAGGGATTCCGTTACTCCAATTATTACTATTAGACCATAATTTATTTCCTCCAGAATTAGTAAATGTAGATTGAGATACAACTGGACTAGATAGGTAACCGTTTTCATCAATAGTGACAGCTCCCCCACCAATATCTATACTATCTATTTGTGATTTTGTCAAACCGGTTGAGTCATTTCCAAATCTAATCACATTATTAATAAATCCATTAATAATCAATTTACCTGAACCCCAATCAGAAGATGAGTTGTCAGCAAAAGATAAATTTCCAACAGATGCGTCAAGATTTAATTTCATATTCCCACTTCCCATGGTTATGGTTCCGACATTATCCTGATCAGCCTTAATACTAACTATAAAATCTTTATCATTAATACTTACATCACCCATAAGGGTATTTGCACCATTTACAACTATTGATGCATTACTTGCAGAACCAGGAATTAACCTGATTCCAGCAGGTAGAAATGTACCATTATCTTGAGTATTAACAGTAATTCTCGAGTTTGATCCAAGGAACTGAAATTCTCCATTAAAAGTAGAGTTATTAGAATTTGGTCCAAATATTAAATCAGTACCATCACCAACCTGTATTACGGAATCCATTTGAAGTATTCCATCAAAAGTAAAAGACCTATCTACTTTACCAATAAACTTAAGATGACTTGAAGGGTTGAGTACAGAATTAGGACCAAAGTTAATACTTGCATTTGCACCACCATTAATCATAATAGTTTCTAGATCATTAGAGGTTATGTTTACGCCTAGGTCTAAAGTAAGCGAAGCACCAGTCATGTTATTTTGAATAGGTTGAGTGACATTATCTCCATTAATTTCAAGTGTAGAGTTGTTAGTTGAATAAATAATAATGGAGTCAACGTTAGTACTAGCTACCTTTAACTGAGCAATTGTAACATTAGTATCAATTATAAGTGTGTCTTCAACAGTGACTTTTGCAGATGGCACATTAGGTATTCCATTACTCCAATTCTGAATATTTGACCAGAGCTTATCACCGCTAGCATTTGTAAATGTTGAATTTGTTACATCTGGAGGAGTGTCGTATATTAAATGTCCTGTATTGGATATGAGAACATCCGAACCACCAATATCAAACTGAGTTAACTGCTGTGCAGTAAGTCCAGTACTTGTAGTACCAAAGCTTAACACATTATCTCTAAAGCCAGTAATTGTTATAAGTCCCTCACCCCAATCAGCTGAGGAATTGTTACTAAAAGCAACAGTATCTACAAGTGGTGATATTGTAAGATTTATTTTAGATGAGCCTGTCATACTAATATCGGAACCGTATTCTTGGTTTTCATTTATATTGAGATTGAGAGTAACATCCTCAAGAGTCGTATTTAACATACTTTTTAGACTATTCTTTGAATTAACTGAGACTGTAGCTCCAGCAAGAAAAGTTAACGAGGATCCATTTTTTAAACTTTTAGATTCTTCTGTCTCAATTATTAAATTAGCATTATCTAATGGACCAGTAAATTGAATATAAAAGTCTTGATTTGTATTTGTAAAGTCAGACTGAGGACCAAATGTTGCGTTTACTGATTTATCAATTTGTAATTTTGAAGTAGTATTTCCAACTATCCCATAGTACCCATTAATTACGTGTGATGTATTTGCTGCATTTTGATTATTTCTTAAAGCAATTATTTTGTTAGGATACAGACCATCATTAAATATAATTTTGCCTCTAGCACCATTAATTGCAATTTGCTTAAGATCTTCATCTGCCGCTCCCGCAGTTATGTAAACAGGAACCTCAAACTCAATTTCTGCATCAGCACCATTGGCCTGAACTACCTGATTAACTCCACCTGCGCCAGTTAGTGTTAGACCTGGGGGCGCATGAATAAAAATATCTCCAAACATATTAGGATGATTAGGATTAGAACAAGCATATCTTAAATTAACAGGATTTGCAGAATTTTCAGTTCCATCTCCTTTAAACATTTCTTTAGGAATAATTGAAGTGTCAAAAATCACTGTGTCACCAGTTGTATTATTATTTATAATACCACTTAAATCAATCCCAGGAATATTATTAATTATAAGTGGATGAGTCGCAAGAGATGCATTAGTCATTACAAAATGAATTTTTTCACCATAATAAAAATTTAATTGTGGATCATTTGCATTATTGAAACCATACGTAGTATCATTAAAAATATAATTTTGATTACCAGCAGCAGATAGATGAATAAATACATCTCTTTTAGTTGTTACCTTAACCCCTTTTCTGCCCGATTGAATTTGTTTGACTTGAAACGATCCATCTAGGTATAACATCATGTTAAGTGTAGCAATTTTAATTTTATCATTAGGACCAGGAACATTTGTAGCTGCAGCACCAGTTGAGGTTTCCCAGTTTCCAATATCGCTAAACTTGTGATTACCAGTATTGTTATTAAATGTAAGTGGTGTCTGGGATTTTAAATTAGTAGATAATGCAATAAGAAAAAATGTAACTAAAGTCTTAGTTCGATTAAAAAAGTATTTCATGGTTAATTATTCTATTTAAGAATATCATTTTATCCAAGCTTAAAAGTGATTGGGAGAATCATTCTAACCCTAACTGGTCTACCTCTCTGCTTTCCTGGTGACCATTTTTTTGCTTTGGAAATCACTCTTACGGCTTCTTCGTCACAACCAGCTCCAATACCTTTAATTGCCTTAACATCGGTTAGAGTTCCATCTTTTCCTACAACAAACTGAACAAATACTTTTCCTTCAATTCCCATCCTTCTAGCTTGAGCAGGGTACCTTAGAGTTGTAGCAACGTATTTATAAAATGCGCTCATACCACCCGGAGGTGTTGGTTGATCTTCAACAATAGTAAAAATCTCATCAACCTCTTCTTCTTCAGGTGCTTCCTCAAAAACTATTTCTTCAATTACAGTTTCCTCAGTAATTTCAACATCTATTTCTATCTCAATCTCCTCCTCAATTTCCTCTTCATCCGGAACTTCAATGATTTCTGGCTGCTGTATTACCGGTGGTGGTGGTGGTGGCTGTTCAGTAGGTGGTATTTCCATTAAGTCCTCAAAATCGTCGTCTAAAGTACCAAGATCCATTCCAGCACCTCTGTCATAAGATCTCCACTCAAATGCTAGAATTACAAGTAAAAGACTAACACATAGACCAATATTTAGAAATAGACCACTTTTTCTTTCCAAGTCTGCCTCAGGGTTCTTTTTTAATTCCATTTCACAATATAAAAAATCAAAATTACTTATAGAAGTATTTGATATAAAAAAGAGCAATTACGATACCAAAAAAATCACTTAAAAAATCAAAAAAATCAAATTTTCGTAGTGGTAAAATGGATTGATAAATCTCACTTAAAAGAGCAAAAAGAGTGATAAATAATGTAATTGATAAGATAAATTTTAAATTTAAATTGCTACCATACAATAAAAGAGTTAATAGTATAAGTAGAGTTTGAATAAAGAAAAGAACGAAATGAATTATTTTATCAAAATATTTAAATACATAAAGACTTGAATCAGGAGTATAATGAAATAAGGAATAAAAAATTAAAAAAAACCAACCAAAAGACATGAAAAAAAAAATGTAAAAATTAGCTGGTAATTTTTTCATATGAAGCAAGATCTAAGAGTTCTGAAACTTGAGAAGGATTTTCTAACTTTATTTTAACCATCCAACCCTCGCCATAAGGATCGTTATTTACATTCTCAGGTTGATCTTCTAGAGTAGTGTTAACTTCAACTATCTCACCATCAACTGGCATGAAAAGATCTGAAACAGTTTTTACAGCTTCGATGGTACCAAAAACATCTCCCATTTTAACTGATTCGTTCAATGTTTCAATCTCAACATAAACTATATCACCAAGCTCACCTTGAGCAAAATCTGTAATACCAACGTAAGCAAACTCACCTTCAACTCTTATCCACTCATGATCTTGCGTATACTTCAAACTATTAGTGTCCATTCTCGAATATAGCAAATGAAATTTTGATAAAAAAATTATAGCATTACTGATTAAGACTAAGTCTCAACCTTGCTCCAAAACTAGTAGAATAACGAGGGAAAGAGTTTGATACAGTTGGTCTGTTTATAATTCTGTCATAATAGATAATTAAATTCATCCTATCATTTATTGAATAGTTGATATTTGGTCTTAACTGAAAATTATAATTACCATTTGTAATTATACTTTCCTCATCAATCTTTCTTTGTACAGTCTTTGTATTTCTAATAGTAAAATTTAATCTGAATTCTATATCGTTATCAAGAATTATAGTATTTCCTTGGTACTTAATAGGTAACCTCAGTTTTTCTTTAGAGTATCCAAAATCTATTGTGAAATCTGAATTTCTTAGCTCATTAACCTGTGAATTGGAAAGGTTTAACATTACATTTCTATCTCTTTTATAATCAACTCTGGCATTTAGATTATTTTTTGTTCTGATACTTATTCCAAATAGTGGAGCAAATCTTTCAATTATTCTTACTTGGTTGATAATATAAAATGGGACTAAACCATTTTCAGTCTGTTGAGATGCTAAAGGATAATTCATTATTGAATTTCTAAAATCTAAGTTCTCTTGATAAAGTAATGAATTTGAAAACTCTCCAACAGAATAACTACTTTGATATGAATGAGAAAGTGTAATGTTTGAAAAAACTTCAGATAAAGATTTAATTTTACTCAGACCTGAAAAATCAATTCTCCAATTTGGAATTGGAATTTTAGGAAATGGTTTTAATGAAAAACTGGAAGGATCAGAGTCAGAATAAGCTGAGATAAAGGCAGGAATTAGAACATCTTGAGAATTTAATCCATATTCCCCAGAACTATTTAGTTCGTTTAGCCTAGACCAAATAACTTTTCTATTATTAACAAATTTTTCGAAAGTTGGGGAGTTTTTTAAATTATCGCCTTTAACAAAAGCTGTTTTTATAGCAAGAAATGATAATGAAAAATTACCCCCCCTTCCAGGTGTAAGAGAAATATAAGAGTCAGATATAGAATTATATCTAAATATTTCCTGAAAATTTTCAGATACCAGCCTATTTGCATCTAGTTGAATTCTAAATCCGCTCAGTGGTTCAATACTGCTTCTAAATTGAAAATTATGGTTTCTTGACTGTAAAAACGGAGTATTTAAATAATCATTTTTTACTAACCATCCCCTTTCAGATGCACGCTGTCTTATACCTGAGTCTTGGCTTCCAAAAATAAAATCCCACCCAGGTGAACTGCTTATAGTATTCTTACCAAACAGCCCAGGTGAGTCAACAATTCCAGCAAGAGCTGTTCTTTCACTCACATTATAAGTCAAATTAATTGACTTAACTGACATTATCATCTTCATAATTCCATCAAAGAGTCTGGATTGAAATAATGTATTTGTAGTATCAGTCTCCTCAAACTTTTTGGTATAATTTCTAAAAATTGGAAGTTTATTATATAGATTATTAATATCAAGTTTTGTAGTTAGAGAATACTCCCTTCCATTTTCAATTATATTTCCAAGTGTATCTGCCTGTTGAAAAGAACCTGCATTCCATTGATACCTGGCACTGTATTTTGCTGTTGAATTAATCCAATCTAACAAAGGAAATTTATCAATTGGTATCTTATAGTTTAGTGATGTTGACTGACTAAAATTTTTTGTTCTTCCAAGTTTTTTTAAATTATAATACATACTATCTAACTTGTCTTGAGTGTCTAGCTCTCCTTCAGGCTCATCTACAACTGAATTATTGATTACAGCAAAATCAATATTAAGACTACTAAAAATATTCCACTGAAAACCATAAGATTTGTTAAGTGAAAAATATTTTTCGTATATGGGGTCAACATCTAATATAGTCAGATCAGAGTTTCTGTATTGAGTTTTATTAAACGATCTATTTAAATCACCTCTAATATTTATATTAGATGGCAAAGGATTAAAATTTATATCTTTTATTAACCGAAGCAAATTTGAACCAAACAACTTACTATTTTTAAATGGTTGTATTGAAATTGTTTTAGGGGAAAAATTATATGAGATGTTTCCTCTGTGTTCCTTTGTCTCTAAAGTCTGAGTTGTAACGTTAGAGCTTTTTCTTTCACTGTATGAAAAACTAGTAGAAAAATTTTCAATATCCCAAAAATCTACTCTAGATTCTGAATTTGTTCTCTCTTTTCTAACATTTGCTAAACTAATTGATTTTGACTCCATTCTCTCCTCAGTAATTTTCCTATATTCATTTTTTTCTTTTCTTGTTTCAAATGAGTTAATTGAAGCAGAAAGTGGAATATCCTTATCCAGTGGATCATACTCTGGAGTAATTACTGATTTTGATGTGGATACATAAAGTGGTAGTTTAATTCCAGACTTTACTGGTAAAAATTTATCTAAATTTAAATTTGCTGTTGCATCAAACTGCATTGTCTCTTCTCTTGTTCTTTCTGATATTTTCTGTTGAATCGATCCAAAACCAACTGATGTATATCTAGCTGATGATGATACAGTACCAAAATCACCTAATTTTAAATTAAGGCTAGCATTAGCAGCCCAACCTTTAGTTTTATCAAAGTCTGTAAGCCTCAACTCGTTAAACCATAAGCAAACTGATTTGGAAGATCTATCATCACTTATAGGATTCCTGACACCAATCATAAAGTTAAGAACTGAGCTAAGCGAAGGTCTTCCAACTATTTTAAAAAGATACTTACCGTTTTTAGACAACTTGGAATAAGGGATAGCAATGTCTGATGAAGATCTATTTCTTTCTGATTTTAATGCTAATAATTCTTCTATAAAAACATCAATCTCATTTTCCTCAGGCCAAATAAGTCTCTCTATATTACTAGTATTTTGATTTAAAAGTGAAGGCCTTGTTATTTTTAAAGGCAATTCAATTTCATAAAAATTATTTTCATAATCACTACCAAATCTCAAAAATGCATTAACCTCATCGTCTGATATAATATCATTATTTTCTGGTTCGGCATGAATGAACATTTTAATCCTTCCGTAGTTTATAAGATCAAAATTTGATTCCTTGAATACAGCTTTTGCGTCACCATCTGATAGATTATCAACACACAACTGTAAAGACTGTTCATTCGTTCTTCTCTGAACTATTGTTGAATTATCAATATCTCTTGGTATTCCAGGAGGAACTACGTAAGGAGACTTATTATCAGAACCTATACTATTTTCTTCAATACTTACAACCGATATATGCAAATCTGATTCTGTAATTTCTGTAATTTCATTTAATCCAGATTGATAAAGATTACTATCATATTTTCTCCACTGACTTCCTACCATCTGAAACTTTGCAAACCTTAATACAACAGGCTGTTGCCAATCCGTTAGGTAGGTTCTTAGAAATCTTATTGTTTTAAAATCAGTTATATTTCCATGTATTCTGTCAGGGTTTCTGATAGGTATTCTAAACTGATACCAAGATGCAGTTCCAGACTGATCAACTATTTTATCTACAATATTATTTTGACCGACAACCATTGAACCTGGCCTTAAATCAAGTTCATACTCGTAATAACTCTCAATATCAGAAAGAGTATTATCTTCGTTTATATCCTCATTTTCTGGAAATGGAGATCCTTGGGCGGAAAAATTTGAACCAGATGATATTGGTGTATTACCCTCCATACCATTAAAATTTTTATATCGTTCTAATATTTTCATATCATTCAGATCAAGATCCTCTCCTAGGTAATAACTAAAATTATCAGCTGAAACATCAGATAGAATTTTTACACTAGCATCATTATTTAATACCAAATCATCAATAAAACTTTCTTTAAAATATTCTATCTCATTTTCGTCTTTTAACCCATCAAGACCAATATCTTGATTCTCTCTAAAACTTAAATTATTTTCAAAAAAGTTTGTAAGATATTGTTTGGTTGTTACTCTTCCCCACTCATTAAGTTTTATTCCATTTTCTGAATAATCTGAAGAAAGTCCATTTTCAAAAGCATGCAAATTATCCTTCATTATATCTTCAGATACATTACCTAAATTAAAAATCAATTTACCTCCAGTCGTATTATTTTGATTGAAAATACCATCCAAAACTTTTCCATTTTCACCATCAATAAAAGGATCCATCATCCAAAACTCTAGATATTGAATATTTGTTCTGTCAAAATCAGTATCATTTTTAATACTCCGTGTAATTGCACCAAAGTTTGAGCTTGGATTTTTTAAAAGACCTGTAGAAGTGAGATCTGGGTTGTAATTATACTGTCCTCTTTCACTAGGAAAATATGCAATATCGAATACAGGAAGATTTGTGTTAATAAGCTGCCGGTCTTGCTGTCTAAATATGTCTTGAGGAGAAATTGGTTTAACATAATTATTTTCTAGATCTGTAAGCGTAATATTTCTAGGTTTTAAATTTCCTCCATTTAAATAAAAAATATTGTCGATTGTATACCATGCTATCTTTGCTTTTTTATAAGAAAAACCTAAATTATTTGATGTTATTGCACTCTGATCAAATGCATCATTTGAAGTTTGAGGGGTAGAACCTAGCTTCCATGAAAGATTAGAACCTGCAACTGAAATTGGTACAACTGCACTTTCAAAATCATCTATATATGTAATTCCCTCACCATTTACCAAATTTGATGTTCCAGGAACAATTTGGGCAATCTCTGTACTAAGATTAATATTAGATATTTCTCTTGTTCCAAGCAATGGGACAGCGTTTATAACTTTAGTTATAAATTCACTTTGCTTATTAAGATTAAAGTCAAATCCATATTTAGTATTTTTTACTGGTTCATTTCCTACACTAAATCTTGTTATTCCTCCAGGTCTTTCATTCAAATGAAAAATAGTAAAACCCATATCTACGTTATCGTCAAATTTATACTCAGCTCGAGCTCCTGAAAGCCATTTTGTTTGAAAATTAAAAAGATCTGCTTTTTCAAATGATACATTAATTTCCTGACCCGAAGACAAAATTGAAGGGTTTAAGATTTTAACTGTACCAAGATTATAATTTACCGTATAATCTGTTCCTTCAACTAATTGCAAGTTTCCAGCTGTTACAATTACTGAATTCTCAGATATTCCTAAACCAGGTAAATTAATTTCGCTACCGCCACCTGAAGAAACTGATCCTACAAGAAAAAATTTATTTTTATTAAGAATTTGTTCTGCCTCATCCTGAGTCATTGAATATAACTCATTATAAACATATCTTTCAGCTAGATCCACCTCAGAATTGACATCAAAATAAGAATTTAAAGTACTTCCAAATGGTTCTAAAACAGGAAATATTATATTTCCCTTTTCAGAGTTTACTGTATAACTCTCTATAAAGTCAAAATTCCCATCATATTGAGGATCGTTACTTGAATTTAGCCTGTCCAAACCTAATAGTCTTATTAAGGGCTTATCTCTAGTTAGTATTCCCTCATTTATACTTGGATTATTAAATCCAACCTTATCATCTCTATATCTTATTTTCAAATCAAAATTTTCTCTCTCAATTTGAGAAGTATTTAGATTATATATATTTTTCATCATCAGATTCCATGTTGGAATCTTTACGTTAATGTTAGAAGGCCTTATAAGTTTTAAAAAAATTACCTCACTTTCGTCTCTATTCTGATAGTCCTCCGATAATTCTCCGACCTTATATCTATTCCCATTGAAAGTATACTCATAAGAAACTGCCAAAACCTCATCGTTCTGTAATCTCCTGAGTAATGAAATATAACCCAGGGTTTTACTTATAAAATATTCATCAGAATCAAGTTTTCTTGCAGATGTCACTTTTTCATAGTCAACAGATTGTGAAAAAGAATATTGGGAATTAATAATATTATCAATAAGGTCAATATTTCTAAGTGAAGGGTCGTTAATTAAATTTTCATATAAAAAATTTGAAGAATTATCGTTAGGACTACCGTTTCCATTTCCAACATACGGACTGTTAGAATTAAGTAATACCTTACCCTCTCCCAAATCAGTAAAAGCAGCAAAGTTTCTTAATGATTCTGAATTATTCGATCTATTTAAAATGTATACTTCTACCCTATTAATATTTACCCCTGACGTAACAATTGGTAAAGATTGGAGCCAATTCTCATAATTATCCCTAAAAAAATGACCAAGAAAAAAATGCCTGTTTCTATCATAATTAGAACCAATAATTTCAAATTCCTTACCTTGGAAACCATTATCTATTTTTATTGACTCGGCTTTACCTTGTTGTCTAGATAAGATTCCAGTTAAACTCAGTCTACCAAACTGGAACTGAGTTTTTAAACCAAATAAACTTTGTGCACCCCTTAGAAGACTATTCTTCACAGGCATACTTACATTACCTATCTCAATCTTTCTTACTATCTCTTCATCAAATCCAGTGTAATCTAACTTGAGATTATTTTGAAAATCAAAGGTATTATTATTATCAAAGTTTGCTGTAATCAATAGTTTTTCTCCAACCTTACCATTGATGTTGAGATTTATCTGTTGGTCATAATTAAAACCACCATTTCTTTGCTGTCTTATAGGTATAGATGGATTTTCAACCTTTTGAAATTTTCCACCAAAATCCAAATTTACAAAACCATTAACCTGAAGATCAATAAAATTTCCACCAAAAATTCTATCAAGTGTTTCAGGAATATAAATTTTGGGTATTAATCTTCTACTTTTCAATATATTTTCACCATCTAAACCCAGAGATTTATTTTGAAAATAATCACTGATCTGTTTATTTGTATTATATCTATCATATGTTGAAAATGGAATTGAAATTGATGGTCTGTATCTTATAGATCCAAATTTTTCATCAAGATTAAAAACATTCGAAGTGTCATAGGTTGAAGACAACTTAAGCAAACTTGAATTTATATTGAATGGGTTACTTGACGAAAAGCTTGAGAAAGGATCTGAATATCTATCTTTTAATTCATAAGTAGAAAAAAAAGATGGTTCATATTTTATTGAGTCAGAATAAACTTGAATTGTATCTCTACTAATCTCTTGAGAGTATACTTTATCAAAAAAAGGCACGATTAAAATAAAGAAGAAATAATAAAAATACTTTTCCAATCCTAAAATAAATTTTTATCCTTACGATCTTTTGAGTACTTCTTTTATAAGACTTTCCAAATCAATATCATTATTTTCAAAAATAATTGAATCGATATGGCGTTCAACAACATTCTTTGAAATACCCAAAGAAGTCAGTGCTGATAACGCTTCTTCTTTTATTGTATTGCCTATATTTTGAGAAAAATTTTCAGAATCTAAATCATTGATTGATATTTTATCTTTTAACTCAAGAATGATTCTTTCAGCTGTTTTTAAACCAATTCCTTTTATTGATTTTATTTTATTTACGTCAGAATCAACTATTGCTAACTTTAATTCATCAGCTGATAGTGATGACAAAATAATAATAGCAGTACTAGGTCCCACACCTGAAATTGAAATTAAATCTATAAATGTATTTCTTTCTCTTTTATTATAAAATCCGTAAAGGGTATGAGCATCATCTTTTATATTTAGATGCGTGTAGATACGTATCTTTTCTAAATCTTTAATTTTTGAAAAAGTTCTTAATGATATATTCACTTTATATCCAACACCGTTCACATCAACTATGACCATACTGGCATCAATATCTACCACTACTCCACATAAAAATGATATCATATTTCAAATGTGTTTAATATAGAATTTATTTCTAGCATGAGATCTCTTTTTTTTTGCCCAGGAGCAAATACATAACCTTCAATATAATATGCTCTTTTTTTATTTTTATCATAAATAACAAAGGTTTTAAAAGGTCCTCCAGCAGATATATCACTTAACTTCCAAAGACCAAATGCCTCAACACCAATATTATCCTTAAAAACTATATTTTGGTATTGAATTGGATAAACATCTTGAAGTGTCATATATACATTTTTATTTTCCGAATCTTTCAAGTAGATTTTTGATATTTTGTCTCTTAATTGAATAATACTCTTATTCTCATCATTAAAAATATTATAAAAATTTGCCAATTTATTTTTTTCATAATTCTCATAATACACGAATATATTTTTTTCATAATCCAATTCTAGCTGTCTCAACCAAAAAAAATTTCCATTTGAATCTTTAATGTTTTTTGCCAAATCGTATCCATATGGTATCTTAATTTTTATTGAATGGTCTTCATAAATTTTATTTGATAAATTATTCTCTAATTTTTTGAAAATATCTCTACTAACTCTTTTTTTAACCTCATCTTCAAAAAAATTTAATAGAAAATTTTGATTCTTATTTATTTTTGAAATTAATTGTTGCTCATTATTTCCAAATAAATAAAGAATTACTTGACCATTAGCATATTGATTTCTTCTTGTATAATAAAATAATGAAGTGTCATTCTCTATTCTTGTAAGCGACTCTTCATTAAAATTCTTTTTTAAAATATCTGAATCAACACTTTTTCTATCAAGTGTAAAAGCAATTACTATATTTTTTGCATTCTTGAGAATACTATTAAAATTTCTTGGTTTAATGTATCTTAAATCAAATTTTCTTTCTGGCTGTGGTAAACCTGAAACAAATGATCCATAAGTTTTAACTAAAGATCTTCCCACACCTCTTTGAAATGTTGCTGAATCCATAACTATAAGCATCTCACTATTTTCTCCCGCAGCCTTAGGAAGAAATGATTTTCCAATATTTTGAGATTTTTCTTCAGTATTACATCCAAGTAATAAAAATAATAGAGTGAATATTTTAGAAATAAATCTTATTATAGCCAACTTAATTTAATTTATTAAATAATAATATTAATTTTAGGTAAATAAATAATTAAATGAGCAATAAACTACTAAATAAATCTATTACTTCATGTTTTGCAAAAATAGCAAGAGTTGACGGAAGTA
>MDTC01108444.1_pt1 | contig 45270 bp, 37 predicted proteins | sample 811181 | NCBI WGS metagenome assembly MDTC01 (sample SAMN05326644, study PRJNA326480) | marine metagenome | isolation source: seawater | place: Pacific Ocean: North | collected 2011 | reverse complement strand
TCTACGCTATCGCCGGAGTTTAAAGTGAATGATACGACGACTTCGGCTTGCCCAACTTGGGCAGGAATCAGCAATCCCTGCTCATCAAATGATAAAATGGCCGCATCGCTTGAGCGCCACACGAAGCGTTCCGCTGCGATCGGAACGACATCGCCGCGGATATCCAGTGCGACAGCACTTAAAGTCGTTGGTTCAGCATTGACTCTAATGACGCGAGGGTAATCGGTAATCGTAATGGTCTCGATTTCGAGGATCGTGTTGTCGACGCAATCACCATCCCAGCATGCTTGGTCAGGGTCACAATCAATTGCACCGCGGCAGACTGTCGGTACGCAGCGACCGCCCACGCAGTCTTCGTCGCCTCGACAGTCATCATCTGAGCCACATGCGCTTTGCGGTCGGCAACGGCCACCTTCACAGATGGCATTGTCTTCACATTCCCTGTCTCCAACGCAGTCAGGAAGCGCCTCGCATAAATTTTCGATGCAACGCTCATCTGGGCCACAGGCTGAATCACCGTCACAGCTTGCAATATCGACGCAAGACCCCTCACGACAGAAACGATCATCATCACATTCAGCGTCTGATTCGCATTCAGGCGGACGGCAGAAACCATCTTCACATTGTCCCCCCCTAAAACAGGTGCCAGGTCCGACACACCTGTCCAGACAGACGCCCTCCACACAGCCTTGGACAAAGGCGGTGCATTGGTCGTCATTCAGGCAGTCGGGTTCTGTACACTGTCCGTCTACGCAGTCAGAGCCAGCTGGGCAGTCGGCAGGGCCCTCACAGCCACCTGTAGCCATTGCATCGACGCCTGAATCAATCGGGATATTAGATGCTCCATCCTGGCTATCGCCGCCTGTATCAGTGACCGCCGAATCGGCATTGTCCCCAGGGTCCACGGATGACTGTCGTGATTCGATGCACCCGGAGGTAAGAGCGGTGGTCATTAGGACAAGTACGTATCGTTTCATTCGTCTGCTCCAACAGGGATCTTGTCGATTTGAGATTAAGCCTATGTTCTAAAAATCGAGTCTCAGCGCCTTGGAGTACGACACGGGGCCGCCTCAGAATCAAATATCTTGTGGCCTATGAGTTCATTTTTAGGCGGAACTTAATGGCGAAAAGGGTCATTACTTAATGGCGAAAAGGGTCATTGGGCCGCGTCGTCGCTGCCTATCAGTGGTTGATTTAGAATCAGGCCACTTGCTTATCAAATATCAGGACTCGTTTGGCGTCCGCTGATTCATCTCTCGACAGCATCATGACCATTGCTGAGGCTCAGATACAGTCGCGTAGGTCGACACGAAACCATAAAAAAAAGCCGGAAGCAGACACGCCCGGCTTTCCGAAAAGAAAATGAGGCCCTTACGCGTCCATATCTCCGTCTTCGACGTGGAGGCGCCCAGTCAGGTAACGGAATATATATCCGCCCGTCAGTGAGATGGTCGCCAGTAACCACAGCCCCAATGTTCCGATCCAGGCGGCACCTTTGCCGCTTGAGACCATCCCTTTTGAGACCAGCATCCCGACGAAAGTTCCAAAAATAACTAAAACTGCAATAAAGCCCAATTTGCCGAGGAGTTGTTTTGCATTAATGAGTATGAATCCCCAACCCGCGACTAAAATCAGCGCAAATAGAACAGTGCCCCAAGGCATTGGGCTCCAAACTGTATCGGCCAAGGAGCCAAAGAATGACTTGATTGGGTTGAATGTGACGAGCGTGATGATGAGGGCAAATGCAGCTCGCCATGCAACTTGTTGTGCTGTGAATTTAAGCTTTCTAGATACCATAATATTTCCTCCAAAGTACCAGGACAGTACAGGTGAATAATGGGCTATTCAAGAGTCTTTAATGGGTACGGTAAAGCAAATATTTATCAGCTCTTGCGCAAAAACGCATCACACAATCCAGTGAGTGTATCCGCAAATGCCCATAAAATCGATGTTTTGACGTCGTGGTTTGATGAACTCAATTTGGATTTTTGTCGATCTTCAAATGGGCAACATTCTGTTATTTCTATTTACTTGGCAAATGGACATAGAACGACTTAGACTGCGGCCAGTAGCGGATGGGGTACGGGTCCTAAGCTCGATTATTTATGACACATAATCATGTATGGACCGCCTTTAAGGATAATAACAAAACCATTGGATCGACACTTGGCACAGGCCGATGAGTTGAGAGGAGTATTTTGACGTGAGTGATGAAGCAAACGTCTGGATCAAACCGGAGAAATGGGGAGAGACTTATTGGCGCGGTGAGGCGCCACCCAGCGGGGTTGGTGAAGACCGCGAGTGGGTCGAAATTCCCCATGAAATGTATATTCCGGTAAGCAAGGCAAAGGTTGTCGCTGCTTTCAAGGGCGACTATGCGCGTTCGGAAGGCGAGGTCGAGAAGTTCAAGCACTTTGTGGAATTGCTCGATGGGATTTATCACTTCCACTTCCATGAAACGCTGAACCAGCTTAAAGAAGACTACGAGTTCTTCTCGCCAGATATCGTGGAAGACGATGACGAAGGCGATGATGAGGCCGCTGCTCCAATCTTGTCTGAAGCAGACATACAGCGCCGGGAACGACGTTTCCTATCGAACTTCATGAAGCTGATGGAGCGTGGTAATTTCAATCCATTGACAAAGCCCGAATACGACTTGGCCGATGCATCCACCTTTGTTTTTGACATGCCGGTCGATGCAAATTGGACCGGTCACGACCCTGGACTCATCAGTGATTTTTCAGCGTGGTCTGAGACAGCTGAAGGTAAAGCACACTTGGCTGACTGCATTCCATCGGATGCCGGCTCATTCAATGAGTGGATCGATCAGCCCGAAGACACCAAAGACCAAATGCTCATCTTTACACGGGGTAAGACACCGGAGCGGGTAGAAGGTGCGTTTCTATTGAGTAAGGTGAATCTCTTGGTCGAGCGGGTCGTCAAGATCGTGATTCGATTGGCGGCGTCTTTCTCAAAGAAATTGCAGGAGCAGTTAGGTGCTGTTGAGGAGGAGTATGTCGCTCCACCTAAAAAGAAAATTGACGTCGACTTTATGCCGCGTTGGTTGCGACGAATGAACCTTGATAATCAGCTTATGAACTGGGGTTCATTTGTTGGTAAAACAACGCTTCAAGAACCCGCTTTCGAGCGTGTCATTTGCTTGTTTCGATTGAAGGCTAAGGACCCGTTTAGGGCACTTCGGACCAGCCCGCTTTTGGGTGGCATGGTCAATAAGATGTTTAAGAAGCCTGAGGAGCCGGCGGTCAAGCCCATCTCCATCAAGATTTTTAAGAACATTCCAATGGCCGATCTTGAGGTTGTCTTCCCAGAGAAGAAGCTCAAGATGCGTCCCTTTGACAAAACGGTTTTGAGCCTTGTCGTGCTGGCCACATTGATCACGGGTATTGTGAAAACATTCGGTGGTTCGGATGATGGCAGTGGCGGGGGCTTTCTCGCGTTTATTGGTATCATGGTCGCGGTCTTGTTGAAGACTGTGACGGGTTTTTTGCGGACACGGGTCAAATACATCGCCAAGATCGCGCAAGATCTCTACGAGAGAAATCTCGACAGTAATATGGGCGTAATGCAGTTCTTGGTCGATTCCGTTGAAGAACAAGAGTTTAAGGAAGCGTTTCTCTGCTACCTATTACTCGTCAAAAACGGAGCAGTAATCGGAGCCAACGGGCAACCAGGTGGCACCATGACAACGAAAGATCTCGATGTCGCCGTTGAACGTTTCCTCGATGATAACTTTAATATTGAGGTTGATTTCGATGTGGATGGCGCTTTGGAGCTTGTCGCTGCAAATGCGGGCGCGGATAATTTACCCAAGCCGTCAAACGAGCAGGATGGCATTCGTAAGTTTCTGCCCATCGTCGCCCATAAGGATGGTGCTTATTGGGCGGTCCCTATGGACGAGGCCCTGCGTGCCATGGACGAGAAATGGGACAATTTCTTCCAATATAACCTGGACGATTAATGCCCGTAAAATGAGACTGGCGCCATAGTTAAACACGCTGCGGCGCCGGTTTTCTAATGGGTCTTGCATAGACCATCTCTGAGTCCCAGATGGGCATTTGTCTCGCAGCGATTTTATTCGGTCGACTTCCTCTGCGTTGAGCGGCTGAAACGGGACTTGTTCCGCTGATACCCTCCCATTCAATTTAAGGAGAACCAGAAATTGGACGTAACGAAACTAATGCAGTCTCTGGGCATGGTTTGTGCCGCGATGTATATCATCAAATTCGCCTGTGATTCGTTTGAGGGTGCTTCAGATCATCTAGGCAAAAAAGTGTACAAGATGAAACCGGGTATCCGGGGCGCGACCATCGAAGCAATCGCCAGCTCTCTGCCCGAGCTGTTTACCACCTTATTTCTGTTGTTCTTATATCACGATACCGATGGGTTCTCGGCCGGTATTGCGACCTGTGCAGGCAGCGCTGTTTTCAATGCGGCTGTCATTCCAGCGGTTTGCATTATCGCTGTGACCACCAAAGGGGTGGATGGTGAGGTGGTCAAAAGCGTCAGTTTGGGGCAGAGCACGCTTCTTCGGGATGGCTTCTTTTTCATTCTTGCCGAAGTGGCCTTGATCGTCTTTCTCGGCAACACGGCGTTGGCTTGGTGGATGGGTGCCGCACTCATCGGCATATATGTCGTTTATTTTGGCGTTCTACTCCGCGGCATGGGCGGCGGTGCTGATGATGATGATGACGACGATGAAGACGAAGAAGACGAAGAAGACACGAAGGGGTTTGTCGCCAATCTCATCACCTTTGATTACAACAATCTTCTTTTTGGTGGTCGGGATTTTACAAAAGGCTCGGCCTGGGTTGTCCTCCTTTGTTCGACCGCAACCATTGGCGGTGCGTGCTACTTTTTAGCAGAGGCTGTCATCCACTCAGCTGATGCTCTTGGGGTCCCAGCCTACTTTACGGCGGTCATATTAGGCGCCGCAGCGACCAGCGTACCTGACACTGTCATCTCCTACAAAGATGCAATGAAGGGCGATTATGATGATGCAGTGTCCAATGCTGTTGGGAGTAACATTTTCGACATTTGTGTCGCTCTTGGCCTACCGCTACTCGCCTACTGCCTCTACAACGGAAGCGAGATCGCCCTGACCGGTGGCTCCGCTGGGAGCGGGGCTGCAGTCCAAGACCTTCGGATCATTTTGGTTGGGGCAACGGTCATCATCTTACTCACGTTCTTGACAGGCACTCGTGGTACCGATGACGACGGAGGGGGTACAGTTAGCGTCGGCAAGGGGCGGGGCTGGTTCCTGGGCAGTTTGTACATCTTCTGGACCGCCTATATCGTCGCCACAGCAATGGAACTGATCCCACCCTTTTCAGCGTCGCTTCTGTCTTAGTCACAACGCTCATGATCCAGCCGCCCGAACCAGGCTAGACATCCCGCGTCATGCGTCCAGGAACTGTTTTATTCGGATTGAAACGGGGGGAGGCAGCGAGCGTCCGTTTAGGGGGACGGGGGGGGATGAACGCTCGCCACCTAGAGTCTTTACATCGAGAGCCAACTAAAGCCTCATTTTCAGACCAGACTGTCGAAGACACTCAGGTGAAATAAGGGGTAGCGGGCACCAATTTGGGGGGACGGAGGGCGTGATGCCCGCTACCGTCTAAACTTTTAGCTCTACACTGCACGATTTAAACGACATCATTGAATCCTTGACGTCATGTCTATGGGGGCAGTCTCCTTAATGACCCCACTTTTCAATCTACGGGACAACTAGATAGCAAGCTGTATGCCAACGTCAAATTCAGGCTAATTTCCCAAAAGTTATGCCCAGATGAGGAGATAATTGAGGACCCGAGGTCACACAAGTGGGGTCAATAGACCGAGTTCTTAAGAGCCCCACCCGAACGCAAATCGTCCATTGAAACCATTGAGTGAGTCAGGTTGCCAGGCCACTCATTGCTGTGCATTAGTGGACGTTGAGCTGTTGGTCTCCAATGGCATTTGAGTGTACGGACTATGACCGTTTGAGGACCTATAAATCGGGGGTTAAAGCAGCGAACCAGTCAATTGTCATGATGAGATGTGGCGGGGTATGCACCCGAGTATAAATGGAGTCATCTGATGATGGTGGGTGCAGACATGACAACCGTGCTAGAGTGATTTAGATCTATCCATGTTGGACTTAAATCGATGTCTGAGCCCAGAAAACCTGACGCTCGTTTTCCAATCGAGTCGATTCAGAACATAACCGACCGGGCTGTTCGGCACACCGAACAAGACGTGACAATACAAACGGGCCAACGGACGCCTTCAAATCCCATATCCGTCGACCATTCAAATCTCGATCGACGGCCTGAATCTGCCGTAACGGTGTCTCATATTCGTTTGAGTTTGCATGAAGCGGAGGCGATTCGTGCAAGCAATATCGGACTCATATTCAGTGTTATTTGTCTCGTTACGCTCGCTTGGCTGCCGTTCTTGGATGCGGGGCATAGCGGACATAGCTTAATTTTTGCTTCGACCCTGTTTGCCTTTGCACTCACAAGTTTGGTCGTTTGGAGAGTTGCCAAGAATCCAATTAAATACGACCGAACCTTATTTAGGATTTTTGGGATCGTTGGTGTCGTGGCCTGCGTCAACGCGCTCATTTATTTAGGTCCTTATTCGCCAACAGCACTGGCAATCACGCTCGGAATCAGTTTTTTTGGCCAGGGGGCTGATCGAAGAGGGGCCATTTTAATTTGTACGGCTGCCATCGGTCTGACCCTCTTGCTCTTTCTTGGTGTGTTGACAGGGCGAATCCAGGACATTGGTGTTTTTACCGGCGACAACGCGGGCGTGTCTGCCATGCTTTTTATGACGCTTATGGTTCCCATGGTTTTACTTGTCACTTTTGCTCAAGCAACGTGGTCACGCCAGGCCATCGAAAGCGCCATGGGCTCAGTTGTAAGCGCCGTCATGGATATCAATCTAAAAAAGGTTCAACTGGAAGAAGCTCAGGCTGAGTTAGACCGGATTTTTGGTGATGAAGGGTTGCCTGGGCGTCTGACTGGCCAGTCAGTGTCCGAGTATCACCTTGGTCCGTTACTTGGGCGTGGCGCATCGGGCGAGGTCTACGATGCCGTTGAACAAAGCAGCGGCAGACGCTCGGCATTGAAAATTCTAAACACGTCAGATATTCAGAACGACGCCATCGTTGCTCGCTTTAAGCGCGAGGCCCAGATCGCCCGTCAAATTCGATCGCCTCATGTAACGCAGGTGTTTGGATTTGGGCAAGACACCGATGGAACACTCTACATCGCGATGGAGCGCCTTGACGGGCATGATTTGGCGGCGATTTTGAGACGTCGCGGGCGATTGTCTGTCCGTGCATGCCACCGTCTGGTGCATCATGTTTGTCGCGGTCTTGCCGCAGCCCACGAACAAGGCGTCATACACCGTGACATTAAACCCCATAACTTATTCGCTCATCGAGAAACCAGTACCCGAAATGTATGGAAAGTTCTGGATTTTGGTGTGTCGAAGTGGGCCACAGGTGCTGAAACGCTCACACATGCAGGCTGTGTCGTTGGCACCCCCCGATACATGGCGCCTGAACAAGCCAGAGGTCAGGATTTAGATCACCGCACGGATTTGTATGCACTTGGAGCTGTCCTTTACCGTTGCCTGACCGGTGCACCACCCTTCCAAGGCTCTGGCTTCAATGCGGTTGCGGCAGCCGCCTATCAGCGGCCGATTCGACCCCAAACGGTTGCTCCGGACTTGGATGAACAGATAGCCGATTTTCTCAGTATTGCGATGGCACCTGACCCCGTTGACCGATTTTCCACAGCGGTTCAATTGGCCGATGCCTTTGACCAAGCGTATCGCTCTGCGCTACCCGCCGCCTTTCGTGTGGCGGCCCGTCGTGTCCAATGGGCGGACAGTAAGTCTTGACTCAGACCTCATTTTACAAAGTTAGAGTGAGCCGCTAAAGCGTTCCATATTCAACTTTAAAGGACGTAAGGCCATTGATATGATCTCCGAATTGGGCGTATCTCTGGAATGGCCGCATCGCGATTTCGATGTATACATATTTTCACGGACAGGGCAGCGATTTGAATCAAAGTAATCACCTAGGTAGCCGTTTGTCCTTTCGCTGCGGTGTGACGATGCCAAATCGCTTCATGTTGGCTCCTATGACGAACTGCCAGAGTTTCAAAGATGGCTCTCTCAGTGAGGCCGAGTATCTTTGGCTCGTGAAACGCGCCATTGGCCATTTTGGGATGGTCATGACCTGTGCAGCCCATGTGCAAACAATTGGCCAAGGTTTTCCGGGTCAGCTGGGTATTTATTCCGACGCGCTTCTCGATGGTCATCGTCGTCTTGCCGGTGGGATCAGGGAACACGGGTCTGTGGCCGTCATTCAGCTTCATCATGCTGGTCGGCGCGCTTTAGTGGATGCCATTGAGGGTGTCCCCGTATGTCCATCTCGGGATGAGTCAACCGGTGCGCGAGCACTGACGCTCAGTGAAATAGATTCTCTTTGCGCCGACTTTGTTAAAGCGGCTTTGAGAGCACAATCCGCCGGCTACGATGGTGTGGAAATACATGGTGCCCACGATTATCTGCTCTGTCAGTTCCTCAGTGCTAAATACAATCACCGCACCGATGAATTTGGTGGCTCCGTCACGAATCGGATGCGCTTGATCTCGAACATCCTTGATGGCATCCGTCAGGTATGTGGTTCGCAATTTTTATTGGGCCTCAGACTCTCACCTGAGAAATACGGCATTGAATTGTCCGAGTCTATCGAGGTTTTTCGACGGTTAGCTGAAACGCAAACGTTGGATTTTTTGGATGTCTCTCTCTGGGATTACAAAAAGAAAAGCGATGCCCAACCAGATGACGAGCGCGGTTTGCTGGATGTCTTCTCTTTGCTTGAGCGTGGACAAACTAAACTGACCGTGGCCGGAAAGATACAAACAGCGTCCGACGTAGCCGACGTTGTCGCTCGAGGTGTCGACTTCGTCGGCGTTGGTCGCGCGGGAATTCTCCACCATGATTTTCCGGCTTTGGTGATGACAGACCCGAACTTCCGTCCGCGGGCCCTACCCGTCAGCCGTGACGTGCTGGCCCGTGAAGGTGTGAGTCCCGTCTTCGCTGACTATCTGACTCGATGGCCCGGATTTGTCGCTGATTAGGTGAGACCAGCTGTAGCGTCAACCCGTGGAAACCCGCCTCAGTTTTTGCTAGTAGATATGGATGTGAGTCATCGATATGGGTGTTGAGAATGTCTGATTTAGAGACCATGGAATTGTTGTCTGAACCGGAGCTAATCCAGGTTCGTAATGTGAGTGTTGAGGGTCGGGCAATAACGGGCTCTGACAAACCATCCAAAGCAATCATGCGGTCCGTAGAGAACGCGGTTCAGACTTTCGATTTGATTCAGACTGGTGACCGGATCGCGGTTGGTTGTTCTGGTGGCAAGGATTCGCTCCTGCTCATCAGTGTTTTCAAGCAACTGAAGCAGCGACAGGATTTGAAATTTGAGTTTAAAGTCATTCATCTTGATCAGGGTCAACCAGGATTTGATCATGAGACATTTGAGCGCAGTCTCAAACGGCTTGATGTCGAGTGTGAGATTATCGATCGAGACACGTGGTCGGTTGTTGAAAAAAAATTAAAGCCAGGCCAGATCCCGTGCTCAATTTGTAGTCGCATGCGTCGGGGCATATTGAATCATTGGTGTGCCGAACATGGCTATAACAAGCTTGCGTTGGGTCATCATCTGGATGATGCCCTCGAGACATTTTTTCTCAACTTGTTATTTGGACGACGATTAGACCCCTTGAAAGCCATCACCCCAGCATCCTCGTCGCCTACTTTGACAATTCGGCCATTGCTCTTCGTCGATGAGCGCAAGATTCGTGGTTGGCTATCGACGGCTGCTATTGATGCCGTCTCATGTCCCGTCTGCGATAATTTCCCTCGCGCCAAGCGGCGGGATATCAAGACGGTCATCCAGCAATTCACACAATTGAATCCAGATGTCTACAGGTCTGTCGAGCAGGCTATTTACGGTGGGTCAAGCCCATGGTTTGGGGATCTTTGAAGGCGTTAGCGTGACTTGTTTCGGCCCGCATAAACTAGATCCACTCCCCGCATAATCACATCCACGGGCGAACTGGGTTTGGAAATTATCGCATCAAGTACAGAACATGCTTCGGCCGTTATCCCGTCTGGATTTCCAGTAAACATGATGAGTTTGGTGCCTGGTGACGCCTGGTTGATAGCGATGCATAGCTGGTCTCCCTTCAGACCAGGCATGTCCAGATCACAAATCACGAGGTCAAAAGCCATGCGGTCGGTGAACGCCAGCGCTGCCGACCCATTTTGAGCTGCATAGCTGGTGTGACCTTGAGTGTCGATGATACGTCCCAGGACACTGAGGATGGCGTCATCGTCATCTACGACAAGAATATTGAGCGCGTCGTTGGATTTTGATGTCTGCTGGTCTAATGGCTCATAAGTCTCTGGCGATACCCCGCGTTGAATATCTATGGACGCCGCTTGTTCCAAGGTAAAAGCACCCGGTGGATAAACCACCTCTTGGGTGATCATGGTCGGATCGAGCGCCGCTTCGAAAAGCGCATCGAGTACATCACCACCGCTCAATTCATGTTCTGAATCATCAGCGCTAATTGACGGGCTGACTGCGCTGGATTCGAGACCCACGCGCGTGACTAACCTCGCGGCGATGGCCGTCGAGGTGGCATGAATTTCACCGGCTCCATCATCCAGTGGTCGCCTAGGCAAACAGAGTGTTACCCGCGTCCCTTGACCGAGCCCTGACTCAATCCGGACGTCTCCACCATGACGGACGGCCGTTTCGAAGACCATCGGAAGCCCTAGGCCCGTTCCGCCCTCTCCCTTGGTCGTGAAAAAAGGGGTTGCACAGGCGTCAAGCACCTCGGGCTTCATTCCGGATCCATCGTCACCGACTGAAATCCAGATCCGTTCATCATCCGACGTGCTTACCACGGTAATGACGCCATTTTTATCGATTGCATCCGCCGCGTTATACAAGAGATTAAGCAGAGCTTGACGAATATCGGTCTCCACTGCGGACATCTGTCCTACGGCGTTTAACGATTCGATAATATCGACCGAGTGCGATTCGACTTCTAAAGGTTCAGCCCAGCGAGGTTGGGCTAAACGAAGCGTCTCTTGGATAAGGCTGTTGATGTCGAAAGATGAATATTCGACAGATGAGTGTGCTGGATTATAGAGACGACGAAGGCGCTCTATTAAAGCATGTGCGTCTTTGGTGGCAGTGATGATCAAGTCGACATATTCGTCTCGCTCGGCGGGGGGAATGTTTGGTTGAGACTTGAGCAACCAGGAATAGGCCGAAATCGGTGTCAGTATGTTACTGAAGTCATGGGCGATACCGCGGACCATTTCCCCGACAGCTTTTAGTCGTTCCTGCTGTACCAGGGTGGCTTGAGTCCGTTTAAGCTCACCCAATGTGCTTTCGAGATCGACTTGGTTCACTGAAGAGTCCTGGATGAGTCGAACATCGCCAAGTGGTCTCATTTCACTGTTTTGACTCTGGCCTGACGAGTCCTGAAGCTCAGTCGCTACGCGGACACCTTGCCTGTCAGCTGGTTTGATTTCGGTGGATATGGCCAGCGGTGCCAGCGGTGTAAGACCATCTCCATCAACGCCGTCTGGGGTGCCGGCAAAGAGCCAGCCGCCCACCGTCTCACTTTTGAGAAGTCGCCCCCTTACGACGCGGCCCCCACGAGGCTGAGTGCTAATCTCAATCATAGACTGACCCAGGTCTTTGATGGTGTCTGCGTCGAGAACTTTGCGATAGGGATAGACCAAATAGAGGGTCATTTTTGCTGATTGCAGCGCATTTGAATCGTCTTTGAAGTAGGCCGCTGCGGTCTCTGAGACGTACTCAAGCTCTCCTGATTTGAGCCAGATCAAATGAAATGGCGACAAATCGTCAAGCAGCTTTCGGTCAGCCAAGATTTGATTCGCCGGCATCATTGGTCCTTCACTGCGATTGTCGAGTCCACTTTGGATGCCGATTACGGAATGGGCAGAGACACTGAGTCTATTGCGCAATTGGCATCGGTCCGCCTGTGTCTTATTGACGACGTTTGGGCCATTTTAATGTGGCTCAGAGTAGGTTCAAGAACCGGCCCACGTCAATTTTGTTAAATGAGCCTAGGCTGAATAAGTCGACCCGAGTCCAGACAGATAAAAACTCTCGGATGATTCTCGGCAAACCCTGATTGTTTTGAAATCTGTTATATTTTTCTAGGTCATTGCATCTATCTTGGGCCATGTTTGTGGCCGATGAGACGCAAGACGCGCCTTGTCGTTGCTGCACAGAGGCAGCACGACTTGTGCATTTGATGAGAAGGTCCGATTTAAGTATGGATACACTTCGAATTCTGGTTGTTGATGACAGCGCGGCGATGCGTGCGGTTTTGGTTCGAACCATTCGTTCATTTGGGTGGCGGACCCAATTTTATGAGGCGAGGGATGCTCGGCAAGCCGTACCCATATTCCGACAAGTACGACCCCATCTTGTCATGACTGACTGGGCGATGCCCGGTATATCAGGGTTGGAACTCCTCCGTGCCTTTATCAGAAATGGAGTGCAAGTTCCTGTCGGTATGGTCACGGGAAATGCCAGCGATGAGCAGCGCATGGAGGCGCTTAGAGCGGGCGCGGCATTTGTTGTCACAAAGCCTTTTTCACCCGCGGAAATAAAAAAGGCCATTCATATCGCTTTGGATTTACCTCGACCTATGGCGGCACAAACATCCTCAGAGTCTCGGGAGTTCTCGCTGGCCGGTCACTGTGTCAACGCATTTGGCGCCATGGTGGGTCTTCGTTTGTCACTCATGGAGAGTGATGGATTCAGATTTGATGGGTCCGTGGGCGCAGCGATTGCCTATTCCACTGCCGATGGAGAGATCAAATTTGTCATTGGGCTCGATTTCCAACTGGCACACATCCTTCTTCGTTGCTTGCGTTCCGACGCTTCAGCCCATCAGGCTCAAACAAACCGTCGATTTAATCTGGAGGAGCAGAATACGCTACGAGAAATTGGCAATGTTTTCAGAGGCGCGCTGATCCAAGCATCGGGCTGTGACCTTAAACTGTCGGCTATCGCCTTCCGAGGGGACGGGACCATGAGGAAACCATTTTGGCGAGACCTTCTCACGTCCATGTCTTTTTTATCTAGCACTCGTTATGAACACACGATTTCCGCGAAGGATGTAGGCCACGGTGATTTTTTACTGTTTGAGATCTGATGATTGTGTACATCGCGTCTACCACCGATGAACGTGGGTCCTGCATAGCCGCTCCAGTGTGACCATCGTCTAGTGGACAATGCCCATTGGGCAGATCGTCTTCCAAAAAAACCTGCCACACTCCCTATTAAAGCAGGACATCGTGAGTTGATGACGGTCTGGGCTGTTGTCATTGTCACTGCGTCTTTTGGACGGGATATACGGGGACTCTCGCATCGTGCGTCATTCTGAAATTGTTACAGGACGGATGGCCATGCTTTGGACAAAAAAAACCGCTCCCGGGGCAGGGAGCGGTCAACCGCTTTCTCATGTAGGGGAATGGGGGGTACGAGAAAGCAGTGACGAATCGAAACAAATGCCCGACTCGTTATGTGGGGGCACACTATCATTTAAAAAAGGTGAAAACCATACGAACGGTAGTTTTTTTAAACAAAAACCATAAGCGCATGTTTTTATTTAACTATTTTTTTAATAAAAGGTTTTGAATCATGGTTTTTTAACGTTAAAGAGTACCACTGACTGGGCTAAGTCGGTTTTGGCCGCACTCGATTCGGCTGTTCTGATGAATTAAAATTGAAGGTCTGGCGTGCGATCGGCCAACCACGACTGAGTAAAGCGGGTCATTTTGGACCACGGCATCCAGCCGAGGACCCGTCAAATTAGCAGAGGCGTGTTTTGCCTCTAACTCATATGGCCGCAGCGGGACGTGGAGGCAGCCATTCATTGTGATGACCCAGTCTGCGGCGCGGCCCATGCGTAACCTCAGCACGCCCTGAGCAATCTACAGACCAAAGGAGACGGCCACCCATGCCAAAAGACACGATGGACACCAGACTACCCGACTATACGACTCCGTTTGAGGTCTTCTACGACGGTGGGTGTAGGCTCTGTACGACGGAGATTAATTTATTGCGGCGGCTTGACCGCAAACAGCGCCTCACGTTTACAGACATTGCACACGCCAGCTTTGACTCGGAGGCGGAGACGGGTCTGAGTTACGCAGAAATTATGCTCCGCATTCATGGGCGAATGTCTAACGGGGAATTGGTCGAAGGTGTGGAAGTGTTCAGGCAGCTTTATGCACGAACACTCTTCCGACCATTTGTTCCCCTGACGCGGATTCCGGGATTGAACAGGGTACTCGATTGGGGCTACGTCTTATTCGCCCGGTGGCGTTTCAAATCGCGGGGTGGTGTGTGTGAACCGGACGGTCAGTGCCGAATTGCACCCATTGAGGTGGGGATCGATGGAGCTTGACTATGGACTGCTATCAGGTGCCTGGGAATCAAGTCGCACGTCGACAGGCTGAGCCCCCGCTGTCATCTCGACCGTACGCGTCACAAAACCTGGCTTCGAAACCCTAACCCGAAAAGTGCCGGCCGCTGGGACAAAGCGGTCGAAGCGGCCGTCGGTCTGACGACTCATCCAAGCTTCTTTCTCGAATACGCGAACATCCTCGACCATTACGACGGCTTGCAATGGACGATTTTGAGCGTCGATCACACGTCCACTGACCTGCGGTGCATCAAGCGTATAGTCAAGGAGCGCTGACAATAGGGGTCTGGATGTCTCGATGGACACCTTTCGTGTTCGAAGCCGCTGGGGATTGTGGTGCGTCCCCTCAATGATGTAGGCCAGAGTTCCATGCCTGTTAAAATGCCAATCCTGATCGACACCATCGACTGGATACATGTCCTTCTGCACACGAAACCGCAGTGATTTGGTTTGTGTCATGGCTGATTGTAACTTTTCAGCCGCCGTCCACGCTAAATCCGGCTTAGTGTTTTTCACTTTGCGAATGGTGTAGGGCGAGAGAATCAGCTTGCCATTGGTATGCCATGAAAAAGCGGTCGAAAACCGGTACGTCTCGGCCAACTTGACCAGGGCTTTTGTTTCAGGTTCCGAAGCCGGGTTTTCTCCCCGATAGTGGTGATGTCTCCAGTCTGATTTGCTGCCAACTTCGCCTAAAAACCCCCATTTGAATGGATAATTCCTATTCAGGTCGACACCCTCTCCGCTGACAAATCGGCCATCACCATTAACGTCTCGACCATTTTTACGTCCGATGTTGTTTTTGCATGATCGGAATAAGGTGTGGTGATTTCCATCTGGATTGACAAGGGGAATGACCCATATGTCCAACCTGTCCAGCCACCGTCGGACCTGAGGTCTCTCTCGCTCACTCAAGATAAATTGGATAGCGTCAATGGCATACTCGATGGAGAGTAACTCATCTCCATGATGAGCGGCGTTTAACAGTACGGCTGGCTGACTTGCGTCGGTGTTGGCTTGTCGAGAGATACGAAGGGCCCAAATCGCGCGACCCTGATTGGATTGACCAATGGCTTTCAGATGGGTGATTTTAGGGAACGCCTCGGCATAGCCCCGCAACAGTGCTTCGACCTGTTCGTTCCCTTTGTAGGTCTCACCAACATCAAAGCCTGTGGCGGCTTTTTTCGGTGGATGACCGTAGTGGTCAGCGAAATGAGGATCGCATGCTAGCCATGAGACGTCTTTTCGACAGGCGCGCTTGCATAGGTCGCTCCTTTTCTGAGCGCGTCCCGCCTTGACCTTGGATAAATAGGTTGTCCGAACGGCGTCTGCAAACCGTCTTGCGTAGGTTCGTTTTTGAAGGCCCTGACTCGAATTACCCGGACTCATGTCATCGATACAGCGGAGTATTCTGTTGGCCTTGTTATCACCACATCCGCCCAAATGAGCCCATTCCGAAGCCGTCGGTAAACGTTGTCCCAGTCCCCTACAATAGGCATTTGCACCGGCTGGCGTCACACCTGACACGGGCTCCTGAGGGACCATATCCGGTGGACGTGAATTCGTCATCTTTTCGGGGCATTGACCCGCGATATGACAGCGCTCATAGTCCCATTCGCTCACCGGATCAACATCGCTGTACAGAGTTTGCTGCCAGCGTCGACCCTCGTGTTCAGTTATTTTTTTCAGTTCTGGGCTCGTGAAGCATAGTCGATTTATTGAGTCGATTAGCGTGTTTGACAGCCAGCGTCCTTCATCACATTGAGTCCAGTATTCGAGATCTTTGTTGCATTTTTCAGCCTTGGGCTCCGGGGCCTTCGGCTGGGCTGCAGCGACAGAGCTGTCGTCCGCGACCCTGGTGGCCTCCTTGGCGGGTGTCTCCGTGGTCTCTTGACCATGGATTTGGGGCGTTTGACTACAGCCAATAAAGAACAGACCCCAGATGCTTAGACTATGTTTCATCATCGCTTAATTTTCTGTCACATCCACCCGATTGCCACAAGAGAAACTCATCTTTGGATGTCCATGCTGACTCTGTCCCCCTGCCTTTGATCGACGGTGGTTTTTTGATATCTACCAAGACCGACAGACGTCCAGGTTCAGTACGGCTCGTGTGTGTTCTTGGTGGATCTTTTATTGAGGACGTCTGTATCTTGTGGTTGTGCCCCATTTGGATGCATTGACTCCGATTCTAAACTTGATCGAGGCGATTAGATGTCAAGTATACCCGTTTTAAGTCGCAGGCGGTTCATCCAGACGCTCGCTGTCGCCAGTGTCGCCACGTCATCTGCCTGTGAAGGTGAAAGACGGACGACGCAGCTCGACGTACCCGTTTTTACTGATGATCCGGACCGTCGGGCGCTGACATTCCCCTACGGAATTCAAGCGGGCTCAATGTCGGGACAAAGCGTTATACTCTGGGGGTATACCGCCGATTCCGGAGCGGCCAGATTATTGGTTTGGCGCGAGCATGAAGGGCCCGAACATTCGGTCTTGGATGAGTGGATCGAATCCGATTCGGGCTATCTTAAAGTGCGCGTGACGGATCTAGATTTAGAACAGATTTATCGATTTGGATGGCTTTCAGAGAGCAACACCTGGTCTGATGTCGGTCGCTTTAGAACCGTCGACAGGGATGAAACCATAAGGCCTTTACTCATTGGCGCGACCGCGTGTACTTCAGCAGGCCGAGCTCCTTTCCCGTCATTGCTGACACTGGCCGCCCTGCCGCTAGATGTGTTCTGTCATCTCGGTGACATGAGTTACAACGACGGCGCAACGACGCGCGATGAATTTAGGTCAGCTTGGGGGCTGACCTTGAAAAACCAACAGTACCGACAATTGTTAAGCTCGGTGGGAACCTATCAAACTTGGGATGACCACGAGGTCGCTAACAATGATGACCTTCAGGATATTGACTCCCTCACCCGTCAGACAGGCATTGATGCGTTCTTTGAATCAACGCCAACTCAACCCACATCGAATGGTACATTGTGGACGAGTTATACGTGGGGCAAGACAGCGGAATTTTTCGTATTAGACTGTCGACACGAGCGGGTCGCGTCCGACAGGTTATATATATCCATCGAACAAATGAATTGGCTCAAGTCAGCCCTCGCAGCAAGCGAATGTCACTTTAAAATTATTCTCAACTCCGTCCCCATAGCAAAGTTGCCGGCCGTTTGGTTATCAGAGAACGAACGTTGGCAGGGCTTTCCGGATCAACGGGATGAATTGCTTGATTTTATAACAAATTCACCCGTCGACAACGTGTGGTTTCTGTCCGGTGATTTTCATATGGGAGCCGTCTGGCGCGTCGAGAAAACGGGTTTGCGACGACACATCTGGGAGATCTTATGTGGACCGGGCGGAAGCAAACAAAGCGCGCGATACGAATTAGCCTCATCTGACCCCAGTCTGTTCGAGACATTTTTTGAGGCAGACCAAGTAAAATATGTATCCGGCGATTGGGCAGCGACTACCCTAAAGTTTGACCCGGTCACAGATTCTGTAACCGTGACGTTTATTGACTCCGAAACGGGTGAGATCAGCTACCAAGACGTCTTGAAACAATCCTGAACATTCCACTGCGCCCGGCCCAGACGATTTCTTTTTTTGGATGGGTAAGTAAGCATCATTCACCTCGAAAACCACTCTGGTCTTCGGGTGAATGTGCGGTTTCGACTGGTGTTCATTGCTCGTGCGATAACGCGACGAATGTCCAGTCAACATACGCAGTATGCCAGACGATCCTGTTTCAGATCACTTTTCTTTTTCGATTTTTCACGATCGTTACATAAACGTCGCATTAAATTTAGGAGGCAGATTGCCGCAGCCGGAGTCGGTCACGGGCGGATCCTCCGCCGGTTTAACTGAGTTTCTAAATGCCCGGGTCGGGCTTATTTCGTGTCGCTGCTGCTTTTCGCTTTTTTTGTTGATTTAACCGGGTCTGGATGCGTGACCTTAGGCAGAGGAGCCGTGTCAATCGAGCCAACCGTTGCTCGAGCCAATTGGGCTTCAGAGACCTTGATAATTGTTTTTGCAGTCTCTTCAATACTCGGTGCGACAATGGACCGACTGTGGGTCATAACGGAGTGGACAGCGGGTTGAGTGGTCACCGTTTTACTCGATGCGGGTGTGGTTGGTGCACCGATCATCAGGCCCGCGACACAGGCGGTCAGCCAGGTTGCAAATGCACCCCCCAACATGGCTTTAAATCCCATGGATGCGAGGTCCTTTCGCCGCTCCGGCGCAAGGGCTGCAATTCCACCGATCTGGATGCCAATGGACCCAAAATTTGCAAAGCCGCATAAGGCGTAGGTGGAAATAACGGCGGATCGTTCGGTGATTGTGCCCGATTTGATTAAGTCGCTCAGGGTCTGATAACCGACGAATTCGTTGACCGCCAGCTTTTGGCCTAGCAGGTTGCCCACGGCGGCCGCATCGGCCCATGGTACACCCATCACGAAAGCGATAGGTGCCAGCAGTGTTCCAAAAATCGTTGTTAGGCTGCCGGGAAAGAAACCAGAAAATTCTTTATTGGCCATTTGTTCGCCGCCGAGCATCGAACCGTCGATCAGCGAATCAAGACCTCCAAGTAGCCAATCTGCAACCGCGACCAACCCCAAGAAGGCGATCAGCATGGCTGCGACATTGAGTGCCAGCTTAAGGCCATCGGTTGCACCCCGAGCGGCGGCATCTATGACATTATCGCCAGAATCAATGTCTGGTAGGGCAACATCACCAGCCGTTTGCGAAACCTCCGTTTCTGGATACATAATTTTTGCTACAACCAAGGCGGCCGGCGCTGACATAACCGATGCAACCACAAGATGCCCTGCGTCTACACCCATACCGATATAGGCTGCGAGTACCCCGCCCGCTACGGTTGCGAATCCCCCGACCATTACGGTGAAGAGTTCCGATTTTGTCATTTGAGGCAAAAAAGGCCGAATCATCAGTGGGGCTTCCGTCTGACCAACGAAAATATTCGCTGAAACGGACAGAGTCTCTGAGCCACTCGTCCCCATGGCTTTCTTAACGAATTTAGCCATAAATGAAATGATGATTTGCATCAAACCGAGGTAATATAAAACCGCCATAACGGCCGAGAAAAAGATGATCGTCGGCAAAATTTGGAAGGCGAATTGAAAGCCGGACTTTGCTGATAAACCCAGGTCTTGGAAGACCATGCCCGACCCTTGCTCGGACAACTTAAGGAAACCTTTCACGCCATCACTGAAGGCTGAAATTCCATCGATCCCGGGTTGCCACTTGAGAAGGATAGCGCCCAGGATAACTTGGAGTAGGAGCCCGACTCCAATGGTTTGCCAATTCATCAAACGCCGATTATTGGACATAAGCCAAGCGAGACCGAGCAACGCCAGTATACCAACAAAACTCATGAACTGGTCCATAATCCCCCCTCAAATTCTTTCGTCTCGAACCGGCGCAGCCTACCAGCGGATTGGTCTTCGCTCAATAGGGATTCGATATTGGAACAGCGAAGGCCGAGATGACTTTTTCCATGGCAGCACAAAGAGGCTGGCTCCGGTCTCCTTCGGCGTTGACATTTCTATGCCAAGAGGCCGATTGTGGGAACACATTGAGTCGGGTATTTGTTGTGGCTTTACTGTACTCTTGCGTAGGGCCGAACGATGAGAAAAAGGAGACAGCATTGAGGTGCATACGAAACCGTTCTCTTGCCTGGGTTTTGCTTGGTTTAGCGCTCATTTTGCCGGCGATGACTTTTGGTCAAATCCTGGTCAAACAATCAAAAAAAGTTGATTTGACGCCCTCGAAAGCCATTTGCCATGGTGCAAACTGCAAAGTTAAGGTCAAGCCGCTGAAATTCAGAAAAGTGTCTGAGCGGCGCAATGAGATTACAGACGATGACGGTTGGAGACTGCGTGTTGGCTATCAAGCCAACACATTTACGATCGACCAGACCAGGACCGTCTTTCCCAGTGTTCCGACGAGTTATGGTCTACAGCAACTCAGTTATGCAACAGCGACTCGCGTTGGGCAACCTGTTGTGGGTGTATATGGCGTCAGACCAGCCGGGTACCGGTGGATACCGGGTCGCTGGGCTGTGGCTTTTGGTGCGGCGGGCCAGCGCATTCATGCCCTTGATTTCGAGGCGCTTCTCGCGCCTCGCCAAGTGCGTAGCGGCGACGAAGATTTCGTCGGAGCCCATCTGGGCCACGTGGTCATGGACGATGGCATCATATATGCTTCCGTCGGGCATAAAACATATGCAGCGAGTACGTCCGGTTGGAATGCGACCCTAGTTGCCGTCAATCCGGCCACAGGCAAAATCATTTGGCAGTCCCCGCCATTGGTGTCCAATGCGAATCGTTTTGTGCTTGTTGGAGATGTTATCGTCAGTGGTTATGGATTCACCTCAGAGCCCGATTACATCTACCAGATTTCAGCTCGCTCGGGCGCTATCTTGACGCGTCAGAAAGTTCGCTCAGGGCCGGAAGATTTTCATTTAAACCAGCTGGGCCGCTTGTTTGTTCGCACATATGATACGGATTACGTCTATCAGTTGAGCCGCTAAATGGCCACTGCGGAGGCGTTGGGTCATAGAGCACTTGCATGCGACAGATATTTTTTGGGGTGCCGTCACTCGGTCCTGGATGCTAAGCGCGTCTGTTTCGTATGAATTGGCTCAGGCCGTTGACCCAGGTCTCTTCTGTGTTGCAACTGGCGACGAGCTGCACTTTTTCACCGCCGTGTTCTTCAAAAATTTCCTGATACTCAGCACCGATCTCGATGATCGTTTCTAGACAATCAGCCACGAAAGCGGGTGAGAAAACAAGAAGCCGCTTCTTGCCCGCTTTGGCCATTTCTTCGACCACCTCGTCACTGAATGGCGTCAACCATTTCTTGTCCAGTCTCGATTGGAAAGCAACGGTATAGTCCTCGTCTTTAAGCCCCATTTTATCGGCGATTAGGCGTGATGTTTCGAAGGCTGTTGCCTTGTAGCAGTACTTGTTGGTGGCATCGAGAACGGTCTCACAAGAGTGGTCAGCACAAAAGTCCCTCTTATCTAGGTATACTTTGTCCACATGCCGATCGGGCAGGCCGTGATAACTCATAACGATGTGATCGTAGGACTCAAGGTCATGCTTCTTAGCTTGTTCCACCAGCGTATCAATGTAGAACTCAGCATCGTAAAATTGGCTGACGACTTCAAGTTCTGGAATGACCCACCATTTCGAAATGATGTCCATGGCTCTTTGGATCGCTGAACCCGAGCTCGATGATGCGTAGTGGGGAAACATCGGAAGGACCACGATCTTGTCGTAGTTCTCTCGTTGCATGGAGTCAAGGACAGACTCCATGGACGGCTCTTGGTAGCGCATCGCCATGTGAACGAAAATGTCGTCCTCGTTGAGTCGCGCATTGAGTTCATTCGTTAAATCTCGAGTGATGGTCAAGAGGGGCGACTGTCCATTCCCGTGTTCCCAGAGCTCCTTATAAATCTTCGTCGATTTCGGTGCACGGAATGGCACGATGATCAGGTTGACCAAAACCAGCCTAAGCAAAAAAGGGACATCGATGACCCGGGGGTCATTTAAAAATTGGCGCAAGTAGGGGCGGACTGCGCCCACCGTTGCCGCTTTTGGCGTACCCAGTTGGGTGAGAAGGATTCCGGTTCGTTTTTTCATCGTTGAGTCGCGCCCCCTGGTGATGACCTCAGCTCCACACTTTCCAAATACACTGTAATCCGGCGCCCAGCTATAATTTGCCACTTTCTATTCTGGAGCCGCCCGTTCGACTGTGGCCAAATTCAGCCTCGCACAGGCCTGCCACGCGCTTAGGCAGCTACGGCATAGCCGAAACAGAGCTGAGCTACGCAAGAAGAGGTGAGCAATCGCCATTGGGTTTCACCGTTCATTGGTTTTGTAACGAGAGTGGACTGTCTCCTGCCAAGTCTATTTCCTTGGAGACGCGGTATTATCAGTTTTAATCCGCCCTATTAGGGGCCTTCAGCGGCGTCCGATACAAAATCGAGTTCGTCATTGGTCTGACCAATCGAGCATTTGATGCCGTATCAGACAAATGACCATATCGGTTAAGATGTGGGTGTGTTTTGGTTTGTCTTAAGCAGTTAAATCGCTTAGATATTGGACACGGGAAACTTGGTTTGACGACTGGTGATGGAGAGATCATTTTGGAGATCAAGGATAAATTGAGCAGGCTTATCGAAAAGGTCCGGCTTTTTACCGACCTGAGCCCCTCAGAGATCTCATATCTTCTCAAACAGGCAAAGCTGCGGCGATTGGCGGCTGGTACCGTGTTGATCTCGGCGGGGACACCCGCACAGTCTCTTTTTGTGTTGATGGCGGGGCAACTAATCGTCACGTCAGAGCGCAATGGGCGTGGAGATGAGCTGGCCCGGTTAGAACCTGGGGCCACTGTCGGTGAGATGTCGTTGATCGATAATGCACCTCGGTCTGCAAGCGTTATTGCGGCAACTGAGGTCAATTTATTCGCCTTCTCTGAAACGCTTCTCGAGAACGCGCCTTATAGTTTGTCTCTCAAAATTTATAGGAATTTATCGCGCATCATGGCGCAACGCTTAAGAGCGTCGAACATCCTTGTGGATTCAATCTCTCCTTGGCCCGATGGACCGGAAGAATTGTCATCGGTTCTCAAGGATACAGGTCTTCGGAATATGGATCTTGAGCGTGTCGATATGCGGGGCAGCTCTCTTCGAATGGCCAGCTTTGTAAACGCCGACCTGAGAGGAGCAAACTTCAAAGGCGCGGACCTGAGGCATGTGAATTTTGAAGGCGCATTGATGACCGAGTCTGATCTCTTACATGCCAACCGTGAGCCGCTCTTTGACGAGTCAGAAGACGAGCCTCCTGCGCGGGAAAATTGGGCCAAGCTTGAGCAGGTGATGGCGCGGAAGAAAAAGGTATTTCGATCGTGAGGTAATCCACGGGCCAATATGGACGTGCATTGGCGATAGGGCGGGTCCCGCTTGAATAAAATCAGTCCAGCTGACTATTGTACACGCTGTCGCGCTAAGTCGTCCTTCACGGACCTTCATGCACAAACCGAACGACCAAAACCGCGTTAGGGGACGTAATGAAAAATCAGAGTCTACAACGAATAATCAAAGTCTTTTTGGTTCTCATTTTTGCCATCGGCTGTAGTGCAGACTCCGAGAGTGACACGGCCGATCCATACCAACTCGGTGGGACGTATCACGACTACCGGAGTTGTGAAGAACAGGATGGCAATCCAGTCATGGAACCCATGTCTGACACCACGCCTGAATCCATGTCAATGCCGGCTAATAATGCGGACATGGTTCCCGATGTGGACGTCCGAAGCTTGCTACCCGGAGGCAGCGACGATGCATTGCAGTCAGGTGCCTATTTTTTGAGAATTCATCTTACCGAAATAGACTTCTTTCTCGATACTCAGCTCGAAATTGATGTGTCAGCCGATGAGTCTGGGTCGTTATTGACCGAGTTGCGCCTACGCGCCTACAAGGACGATCAAGTGAGCGAACCATTTGCCATTGCCACCGATGTTACGGTCGACGAAAATCGACAGTTTACAGCCGTCTTCGATAACGCGGTGATGCCTGGCGCGTTTAGTCCCACTGGTAGTGATGTGGTTTTCAATCTTGAATTCATTGGTGTCATCACAGGCAGCGCGTCTATCTGTGGCTATGTCCAAGGTGAAGTAATCACCCTCGATTTAATGCTACAGCAAAGTACTTTCAGCGGCACACCCTGGGCCGAGCGCATGCCTGATTCGCCGTCCAGCTGTGGGTCAAATGACGTCGAGACAGGGTGTGATCGGATCGAGCCAGACGCTTGCCCAGACCTGGTGAGCGGTGAGAACACCATTATGAGTTGTGGGATTGAACGGACTGTTAGGATCCATCTTCCGCAGTCACACTCGTCCCAAGGCGCATATAAAACTGTTCTATTGTTCCATGGAATCAATCCGGACCAGGTGGACGATATAGAAGAAGACACGGCCATGAATCGCCTCGTGGATCCATTTGATTTCATACTGATATCACCCTACTCTCGGGGTCTGCCGATCGAATGGGAACAAGGGCGGCCGGGCGATAATCCAGACGTTGCACTCATGGATGATTTGCTCACCTGCGCGCAGGCGACGCTTGGTGCTGACCCTGAGCGACTGTATCTTGCCGGGGACAGTGGTGGGGGTATGTTCGCCACTTTCTTGGTCAGCCAATTCGCAGAGACCATAGCTGCAGCCGCAATTAACGGAGGCGGGATTATTTTTGACATGCCAAACTCGAACACCAATACCATGCCGATCATTTATGGGTGGGGCGGTGATTGTGATGTGCGGTATGGACAGGACTTTTCAACCTTCGCTAGCGATGCGATTCCTAAGCTGAAATCCAATGGGCACCTGGTCGCCATGTGCAATCATGACACAGGCCATGAGTGGAAGCCCTTGTTCACCCCCTGGTATCTCGAGTTTTTATTTGCCCATCGTTTGAACACATCAAGCCCCTTCGAAGCAGGGCTTACGTCAAACTTTCCGAGCTTTTGTACACTCGATTGATGGCCTAGCGTGTTCGCCTGTCTCTTCATGTTTTGTTTGTCGGGATCATTGTGAAGCAACATGAACCCAAGATTGTCGGACCCGGTTTTCACCAACGGGTCTACGATGCGGTGCGGATGGTGCCCCACGGCCAGGTGTCCACGTATGGCCAAATCGCGACCTATCTTGGGAGTCCTCGAGTTGCCCGACATGTGGGCTGGGCTTTGGCATCGCTGACTGAGACAGACCGAGACGTGCCCTGGCATCGAGTCATCAACAGCCGTGGTTTCATCAGTGGTCGTGGCCAATCCGTACGAGCTGAATTGCAGAAAAATTTGCTCGAAGTCGAAGGCGTCCTCCTATCTGATCAGGGTCGAATTGACCTATCAAGATTTCTTTGGACGATGCCTCGGCCTGCATAGCTCAGTTCATGTTTCGAGGAATTTAATCTCCAACCGGTCACTGAGAAATCGTTTTTGTCCGAGGCCCCTTGCAAAATCGACCGCAGAGTCCATATCATGATTCATCCATATCACGCCCGCGGACAAACTGATTTCGGTGGGCGTGGTTTGGGTTGTGCATACGTGCAGGACTTGTGGGGCATTAAAAATGGGGGCGTTAAAATTAACAGACGGGTCTGCGACCCGAGTCATTCCGATCTCGGAAGTCTGTCTTGTTGGACGGCACTGGAGCTGTCATGCTCGTTTTTTCTCATCCAGCGTGCCTCAATTCTGGTTTGAGGTTCGATGGTTGGGTCAAAACTGGGGGTGGCGACCGCTCAATCGTGTCGATGAAACCAGAGGGTCCGGGTCTGTAGATAAAAATGGGTGGCGCATCATCAATAGCTTAAGCCGTCGTGTTGCCCGCATCACCATTGACGAGGGGATCGTCGCAGAGTTGACGGATACCACCCCACCTCAAGCATTTGCCATGAACGTTGAGAACAATGAATTCGTTAGCGGAGATGCCTTAGAAGATCTGTACGAATGCGTAGATGATCGCTTTTATCGCTTCGGATGGGAACATGGGGCTGATGCCTCCTATGAACTTAAAGACGGTGATTTAGTCAGCTCTGGTACGTCTCTGTACCGCCTCTTTTTCCCGGTCCTTGGGGCGCCGACATTGGTTGCTCAACTTCATCTCATTATTGACGAATGCAGTCTCCGCATTTCGGTTTCTGAACTTTGGGCCTCTTTTGAAAGCGATGAAAGTTCGGTGCGCGTGACGGGTGAATGTGTCCGAGTTCTTGCAGCTTACGCTCTGGTTAGGCGGGATGAAAGTTATACAGACGGCGGCTGGCTAACAGCGCCTGAGAGTCATAAGCAGTGGCTCAAACTCGGTGGTAATACCAATTCTGGGATCGAGCGACTTGGTTTCGAACGAGGTAAGTTGCGCAGTCAACTGAGAAAGGCCGGCGTTCTCGATGTAAAAGATTTATTCGAGAGGAAAACATCCGGCTACCGAACTATGCTGCGACTTTCCACCAGAGCTGATCAGATCATTTTTATCGATCCCGAGTTTCAATCAGACGATTGACACGATAATTTCCCGGTCGACAGACTAAAATACCTTGATAAAACGAACTCGGATCGTCATGATTTGAGACGTGGGGTTAGATTTGGACGCGGACGCTGTCCTAACACATGAGAATAATCAGGCAGGGATAGGCAATTGAGTGCCGTTGGTATGCTTTACTGTATACACCTGGGCAATTTGTCATTTTCTGGAAAGCCGATAAATGAGGAGACACATTATGGCGGCATCGATTCGTTTACTTGTTTCGCTTACGGCAGCGGTCCTATTTCCGCTCGTCGTATCAGCGCAAGACGCACCGTTCGAGTGCGACAATAACTTCGGCGACTGCGGTACGCCCAATATGAGCGGCGGTGGCGGCGGCGGAGGCGGTGCGGTTCTGATTAACAACACAGACCTCGGCGACACCTACCAACGGGCTGACGACTTTGATGATGACGGGATCGAAGACAATTCCGACAATTGCCCGCGTATCCGGAATCCAGAGCAGTTCGATCGAGACGGTGATGGCATCGGTGACGGTTGTGACAATTGCGTCAACACCCGTAACGAAGACCAGTTCAACTTAGACGAAGATGCCAAGGGCGATGCATGCGACGCCGACATCGATAACGATAACATTGAGAACGAGCTTGATAATTGCATGCTCGTCCCCAACCAAGCTGGCGATGATGGCCAGGCTGACCTCGACGGTGACGGCGTAGGCGATGCATGCGATGACGACATCGATGGCGACCTGAAGACTAATCTTGAGGATCCATGTCCCTATAATGCAACGCTTGAAGCGCCGTCGGAGGACGAGCGATCAATCTGTTTTCCAGATGTCGATGGAGATGGCGTGAGCGAAGTAGATCCGTTGAGCAAGGACAACTGCCCAACTATCGCTAATGAAGATCAACTGGACACAGATGGCGACGGCCTTGGAGACAAGTGTGACTCGGATCGCGACGGTGACGGCATCGCCAACAAGTTCGACAACTGCTCACTTATGGTCAACCCAGCTCAGATCGATGCTGACCGTGATGGACAGGGTGATGATTGCGATGCCAGCTTCTGCTATGCCGTCTACGGTGATGTAGAAAATTGCCTAGACCCGGACGCGACATTGACTGCGTATTCACCGAGCTTGATGGCCAACACAGGTGACGAAGTGCCACTGCGTCTCTTCATCAACCGAACCAACCGGGAATTCCGGTACACCTGGGCGATTGTCTCAAGCCCAGATGGTTCCAAGGCGAGGATCGCCGCCCCTCAGGGTTCGGTCGAGCAGTCAAGTCCCTTCGAGTATCACTACCTCGCAGACCGTCCCACTGTCATTCCTGACATGGCAGGCGAGTACACGATTATGGTCGAGGTTGTGACGGCGTTTGAAGATGCCAATACGACCGAGGTCGAGACAGTCGCTCAGTACCGAATGCGTCTCAAGGCGTCAGGTGAGCCTCAGTCAAGCGATGCAAATGCGGGTGGATGTTCTGCCAGTTCCGCGTCAGGAAACGGCCTCACGGCGCTGTTCATGGTCGCACTCTTCGGCGGACTTGGCTTGGTTCGGATTCGCCGTCGGCGATGATGCTGACAGATAGCTAGACTCGAAAACGCCTCCATAACGGAGGCGTTTTTTTTTGTTTGTTCCGTACCTCATGAGTCGAGACCAACCGATTGAGATGAATCTAGTTTTCAGAGACGGATTGAGCTGCTGCAATGGCAGCGCCGATGATACCGGCCATATTACCGAATTCTGCCACAGCGATGGCCGCCTTTGTCTTAAGCAAATGTTGATATTTGTTGTACTTCTTGCTGCCACCGCCCCCGAGAATAATAAGATCGGGCCAGAGAAGGGCTTCATAGGCTTCGAGAACCTCGTTAAGCCGACCAGCCCAAACAGGCCAATCCAAAGCTTGTTTTTTTCGAATCGAATCAGCAGCATAGTCTTCGGCTTCGAAATCCCCCATCTTTAAATGCCCAAATTCGGTATTGGGAACCAGTTGACCGTCGATCAATAATGCGCTGCCAATGCCTGTGCCAAGAGTGACCATCAGAACCGTTCCACTGCGTTGACGGCCAGCACCAAACCTGAGCTCGGCCAACCCCGCCGCATCGGCATCATTGAGTAGTGTGACAGATGTTGCGAGACCGTCGGAAAACCGATCTTCAGCATTTAAACCGATCCACTCGTCGCTTATATGAGCCGCTGTTTTTGGGACGCCGCGTTGGATGACTGAGGGTAGACCAATGCCGATTGGACCAGACCAACTGAAATGTGTCTGTATCGCTCGCACCGTTTCAATCACGGCCATGGCGGTCGCGGGTTTTGGGGTCAAGAGTCTGTATCGGTCTGTGATAACTCGTCCTGTTGTCGTATCAACGACAGCCCCTTTTATACCCGTCCCACCGATGTCTATTCCTAATGCATTCATACCGCAGTCCATTTACTGTATTTTTGCGCCTCGTTGAACGGCGCTGGCAACGACCGTGTATTGTGTATACCTCAAATGACTTGGGAGCCAAGTAGATCCTTACAGAAAACGACCATGCTTGGGCTGTTTTGGCCCCACTTGTCCAGGTAAACTGAGTCAAAGAAGGCCCATTCCGCTTACCGGCTGGTCATTGATAGAAAACGCCTATGAGTTAACTAGCTGAAAATGTTGGGTTTAATATTATTGGGGTCGTATTCAGTTCTGGCGTGATATTTGCTTATAAGAACGAACAAAATCGTCATGGAGCGTAAATGATGTTTAGTTGGGAACACAATAGATTGGTGACGCTGCTGATTGCCGCCGGTCTTGCAGTTTTCGGCTGCTCTGATGAACTCTACACGCCTGATGCCGGTGTGAATTCTGTTCGGTCAGACTCGGATTATCGACCGGGGAAAGGTGACTCGACTCAAACAAAACCTGGCGAATGCGGACCATATCCAGATTATTACTTTGAGTATCTAGACGACATCAATTGTACCAAACGCCTCCCGACGAATCGTGATCGAAATTTTACATGTCCGACGGTCGCCAGTTCACCAACAGCTTATAGTCAAATCAGCGGGCAAGCCTTGACATATCGACCTGCGTCCGACGAACCCGAAGTGGATGGATCTGCTCTCCATGGGCTTGTGCCTGACGAGATGAACATCACCGTTATTCTCGTTAAGCGAATCAATGGTGTACCCCACTATCGCTATTTGAGTAATGGAACCCACGATGTGATTGTGCAGCCTTGGAGTTCGACGAAATTCATGGCCATTGCCAATGCTGGAGCGGCGCTCAGGAAAGCATCTGATGGCGCCATTGGACTCACGGCCACTGTGGATTCTTTCCCCATCGGTGATTTGTCGACAATCGTACACAGCTATAACGAACAATTATACACGTCCAATGGCCTCGCGCGATGGTTTCTCAACATCGGGACACGCAGCCAGTTAGACCACTTTATTCATGACGGCTGGTTGAAGAGGCCAAGTGAAGAGAGCCTTGGGGGTAATTATGGTCATCCCACCGCTGCCGTAGGCGCTCGTTTTGTTGATGAATCAGTCAGTCTAGAGATGCCGGCCGATGATGGTTCAGGCCCGGAAAATCAGCTCTCAACCTATACCATCGCCGAGTTCTTGAAACGTTTGGTCATGCATCGAGACGACCCACACTACGCTATGCCTCATCTGCAATGGTCCGACGTTCAGACATTGCTCTACGGTTCAACTGCCTCTGTTTTATTCGAGAGTGAGCAGCCCCAAGGAATGGAGTCTGACCCAAGCGTTTATTTGCAAAACGCCGTCGATATCACGTCGTTCGAGTCGGCTGCACAGGGGCAATGGCGAATTTTCAGTAAACTGGGATTTGGCTATTCGCGGGGTGGAGAATTTGTCAGCGCTGGGTACGGCTGCCTACCGGTCTTCGACGACCAAGGCCGGGCAGAGTTAGATCGGGGCACAGAGTTTTTTATCGTAACGCAGCTTCAGGCTCACCGGAAATATCACGAAACAGACCACCTCATCGCTGAGACGTATCGACATGTCGTCCACGGGATCCGTTCTGGTGCCATCCAATAGCTTGCGCTTTTTCTCGGTCTATAAATGAAGATCAAATCCAAAGCGGAGACCCAGGCGCATTGTCACGAGCTCTTCTTGGCCATTTTGCCCTGGGATATACTCGACAGCGACTTTGAGTCCGCCCCAAGGCTGGATCATGCCTAGGCGTGCATAGGTCAAGCCGAAGAGCCCACCGATCCGACCACCAAATCTCATTTCATCTTGCCATGGTAACCCGAGGGCAACCGGTGCCAGCTCTACGTCTTGGTGCCAAAGGCGCTTTCTGTGTCGCAGGGTGATGGGCGTCGCAAAATAAAACATGAGGTCGATGTCACCCGCATCGACTTTTTCGTCGAAGAGACCTGCGCCCCCCATTTCCAAGCCCATCCTCAGTGACCAAAACGGGCCCAGACCGTGACCAAAATCGATTCGGCCTGACCCCCCCCCACCAGCTCTATTTTCGTCTGCAAAGCGGATATTCATTAAACCTCCGCCCTGAAACGCCATGAAAAAGCGATCGGTGACGCGATGCCGTTCCGTATAAACCGCTTTTTGGGTCAGTATAAATGGGCACTGCTGGTCTGCCACCTGCAGTGCTTTGGACAACAAGGTTTTGCTGCGACTTATGGTCAAGAGTTCTTTGACCTTCGGCTCATCTTTGTTGGCCTCGGACCAAATTTTACTGGGGTCACCACCTAATTTTTCTTGGGACTGTCCAAAAAGGGCCAGTGCCGCCTGACGGGTTTTTTGGTCTGCTACGCAGACCAATATCAGCGCGTCGCTCATTAGGTCTTGGTATTCATAATGGTCTATCTGCCAGAGTTGCTGCTCCGCTGTGCTGACCAGTGTGACCATGTCGCGCACCAGCCCTTCGGCTCCCTGGCCTTTTGCATCCGCACGCGTCGATGACAGCAGACAGCCGGCGGACAAAACCAATAGGAGGCCGACTTCAGGCCGTCTGATTATATTTAACACGTCTACGTACCCATTCCCCGGTCGTCGTACTGTCTTCCAATCGATGAGCAGGCCGACTGGACGTTACTCCGCATTGTAACAAGATCAGTAGAAATTGCTTCTTATGTTCAAATTATTACTGGTGTAGACACCGGCCCTGACTCATCATGCATCTGGCTGGTTGGAGCCAGCCGTCTACTTTCTCTCAGCACAAATGGTCATCGAGCCTGGTATGTGGATATCTGATTCTCCTTACATCGGTCATATTGCTTCGATTGCGGCCGCGGCCCTCTGGGCCATTGCATCTATCTTATTTACCCGGCTCGGGGCGAGCATCAATGCGGCTGTTCTAAATCTTTTGAAGACAGGAATCGCCTGCCTATTAATGCTTTTGACACTCAAAATAGGCGCAGGTCATTTTTGGCCACAAACCATGACCAGTGCCGAAGTGGCCTGGTTAGCGGGTAGCGGACTTCTGGGCCTCACCCTGGGTGACACACTTTTATTTATGGCGTTCAACCGCGTCGGGCCACGGAAGTCGCTCCTGTTTATGACTCTAGCACCGCCAACGACGGCGTTGCTTGCATGGCCGTTTTTAGGTGAGCCCATCACGTTAAAAATGTGCCTTGGTATTTTGATCACGATTTTTGGGGTTGCTCTTGTCATTGATGATCGTGAAGGCAGTGAAGGTCAACAGTCCGACAAAGGTGGACTGATGCTGGCAGCCGCTGCAGCCCTATGCCAAGCGGTTGGCAATATTGGAACCAAACTCGGCGGTCATCACGCGCCACTGGAAATGGGTCTAGTCAGAATCACTTTTGGTACGATGGGCCTTCTTCTCTTGGTCTTGCTGACCCGAAATATACGGTCTGAACTGCGGCCACTCAAGCATGGGAAAACCCTATCCATGGTCCTGGTTGCGACCCTTCTTGGTACCTATTTTGGGATTTGGTTACAGGTTGCAGGATTGAGATTTGCACCGGCGGGCATTGCGGCCACCCTATCATCGACGTCACCTATATTTGTTTTACCGCTCGCGGCCATTTGGCTTAATGATAGGCTGACAGGACGTAAGCTTGTCGCCGCCCTAATCGCGACCCTGGGCATGGCTTTACTCTTCGATATCGGCTGAGTAGGTCGGTTCCGTTATGAAGTCGACACATGATTTTTGGCCATAACGAAGCAGGTGGGAGAAATTTAGGATATGCTGCTCTCCATGCGGCCTACTTTTATCCTCATGTGTTTCTTATCTTTGTCGTGCCAAAGCGAGAGCCACGACACAGTGCCACAACTCGATGCGGCTATACCCGCCGATGCGACTGGTCTGGATACTGATTTAGGCACTGACTCTGGCGCCGCAGACGCAACCTTGATTCAGGATGCAAATCCTCTGGATGACACCATTCAAACAGCCATTCGTGCGGCCGGTCAGACGGAAGACGAGCGCGTTCGATTCGAACTCCTCTCAGACCTGTCGTCTCAATTGCCAACGGACCACCCCCTTCAGTCCGACCTTCAAAAGATTCTGCCGATTGTTGAAAGGTGGGCGTATGGCCGTGACCGCTTTTGGTCACCCGGGGATCAGGATATGGCGGGTGAAGGTGGTTATCTGGCGGCTGATTTCATTCAGCGTATTTGGCCAGGAGCAGAGACATACCCACCCTTGGTTAGACCCGAATCTGTCCTGCGGCCCATCTGGTGCATCTACCGGGCACGCATGTTGGTTTGGTCCACGATTCAAACAAGCTTATTCGCCGACGATGCTTTTGAAGAAGCTCGTGCCTGTATGCGTGTTGCCCAAGATGCATTTCCTGATAATCAGATCATTGGAATGTACTTAGACCAACCGATTCCATGGACCTCAGAGCTATCACCCGATCCGACGGCACCTAACTGGGCTAATCAACAGCGCTTGGCTCTTAACAAGCTCAGCCAAGTGATTCATTTTTGGATCGATCAACGTCAGACGAATGATGGCCAATTCGGGGGCGGTTGGGGAGATGACGTTGAACTATGGCGATGGTGGGCACCAATCCTCATTGGATTCGAAGACTCTAAGGTATCAGAGGCACACGCTCGCCTCACCGAGGGCATTTTTTCGCTACCCAGAATGGAACTCGGTTACAGCGATATTTTGACCGATGTAGAGCATTCTTCAGAGGAGACAGCTGACACGATTATTCCGGCCTTATTAAGAGAGCCAGGCAGTCCGCTACATCGGGGCCGGGCAGCCGTGATCGGTGACCTAATGAGTCGACTCTGGTTTGGTGAAAACCAACTTGGATATCGCCAATTCAAAAGCACATACCTGAATTCCATGACCGTCGATGAAGGGCCAGAACATGGATGTGATACGCCTTACCACAGCCGGGTCGTGGCTCCAGCGCTACGACTCTGGCAGTTAGATCCTGATCACTCTGTAGGCCAATCTATACAGGACTGGTTAGACAATTGGGTGGCTGTTGCGGCGCGCCAAGAGTCTGGCAAAGCGGCTGGCCTACTTCCAGCAGCCATTGATTATCCGAGTGGTCAGGTGCGACAGGAGAGCGGTCAGTGGTGGCGACCAGGCTGTCATATTTTACCGACTCTATTCCGCTATCCAAGAGCCGTCAGCATGTTGGCCACGGGCTTGGTTCAGACCCATGTAATGACGGGGGAACCTCGGTACTTAGACCCACTTCGATTTGTTGCTGACAATCGCAACCTAGCCGATCCAGATGCGGAGGAAGGCAGCCTAGGGTGGGCGCTTGCTGAAGTCTCAGGACAGATGCTAGAGGCCATGTCTAAGTATAGGCTGGCAACCGAACAGGCTCTTTTTGACGGCGTGTTACGCAGTCGCGGACATGTCTACGTCCGCAGCATCTTGACCGGGAACAGCGATCTCCTAGATGGTGCTCTTGAGGCTCTAAATGAGCAGCTTTCCGTTGATTACGCGGCCTACACTTCGGAAGTTAGATTCACGGATCGTGTTTTTAAATTCCATAGACGATATGCAGATCAGTTTCGTAATGTCTCCCATGGTCGCCCGGATACCAAACTGCTCTACCAGATGATCACGGGTGACTTTGGAGAGGGGATCTATTTTCCACTCCGAGCTGTGAAGTGGAACATAGCCCCCACCGATGTGGCTGTGCGTGTACACCGCAACCGACCAGATGCCTTTGAATCAGAGCTTTTCAATTTCTCAGAATCCTCTCGGCGTATTCCGGTCTCTCTCTTCCGTTTAAACGACGGGTCTTATCGATGGGAGATGAGCTGTAATCGGCATATGCCAACGGCTGGCCGTGTCGATGAGAACGCTGAGCAGCATTCTTTTACAGTCGTCGTGCCACCTCGCACTCTATGCCAGATCGCTGTTGAGAGTTTGTAGGCTCAGGCGTCATCTCGACTGAGACCGCGCGCGACTAGAAGTCTTGGTCGGCACTGATGAGCAGACTTCGGGCAACTGTCACCATAGGGGATGTCTCTTCCACTAACCGAGGCGAATTTCGAACCACCTCATCGAAGGCGACCCGAGTCAGTTGACCTCGCTGGATGGCGATCATGACCGGATTTGTCAGCGATTCGTCGGTCACGGCATTGGCAGCCTCAAACCCAAGTTCGCTTGCCAAAAGATTATCGGCCGCTGTAGGCTGGCCCCCTCGAGCGATATAGCCGATGATGTTTACCCGAGTCTCCAACGAACGTCCGCCTTGATACTGGCGAATCTTATCGTCATTTTCGATCAGCTCGCGCAATCGATCAGGGAGGTCTTTATACCCAGACGACTTGCGGACGCCTTCGGCCATGACGATGACGATCGATCGATAATTAAGTCGAACTGCGGCGCGGACACGAGCTAGAACCAATTCGATGTCGTAGGTCTCTGGACGTTCTGGGATCATCAGCGTCGTGGCGCCGCCCGCAATGCCCGCCGCCAAGGCAAGCCACCCACTGCTGTTTCCCATCACTTCGAGAATGGCGCAGCGTCGGTGGCTCTCGCAGGTGTCTCGCAGTTTTCTCAGGGCATCAACCGTGCTGTTCAACGCCGTATCAAATCCGATACTTGCATCGGTTCCCCAAATATCATTGTCAATGGTGGCGGGTATGCCGACCAATCGGAGGGGTTCATTGTATCGGACCTCATAGGCTCGTCTGATATGATCCATGCCCTTAAAGGACCCATCACCGCCTAAAACGATGACCCCGCTTAAGCGCAATTGGCGTAGATTGACCACCGCGACATCTGTAATTTCTTGTCGCCGCTTTTCCCAGGCATCTGGATCAGGACAATCCGCGGGGGCTGGTTTAAGCTCCGGGATGCGCCCAGTCCCTATAAAAGTCCCACCGCGGTGTATAATTCCTCGCAAATCGCTGCGATTAATTTCACTGAGATGATTGACTTCTAGACGGCCTGCCAGCCCGTTAAGGCCTTCCCGAAATAACACGACTTCATTGTCTTTCGAGCATGCTTTCAGACGTCTAAAAGCAGCCCGGATAGCCGCGTTCATCCCTGGTGCATCTCCACCACTGGTCAGAATTCCAATTCTTTGTATCGTTCTATTCATGAGACTCATTCCTGATCGAGCCAGATTATCTAACGTCCGAGCATTCGACAAATCGATCTCAAATACAATCGTTCAATGACCGAAATCATCACAGACAGGCTCGTCTAGTGCATCATTCATCCATTGTCCACAACTTTGGTCAGATAGTGACTCAGTTATGCTTCACTATATTCGTTGCGCAAGAAAAAGTCAGTCTCTATGTCGGGTCTACACGGTCTGCACTCAATTGTACGCATAATTCTACTCTTTGGTAGATATTTGTCATTGATTTCTGTATACTCACCAGTCGAAGCGACCGACAGGGAATTAATGGTCGCCATTGAGCATCCAAAAGACTCATAATTGGATAGCTTGTGATAAGAAAACAGGGGGAATTCTATGGCACTCAAAACGATTAAAATCGAAGAGCAGCGTTCATACCGAGGGAAGGATTTTCCACTGGTCTTATCGCCTGAAAGCTCTCAGGGGTCCGATAAGGCTCAGCTGCTCAACTGGCTTTCAGACAATCAGGGCTATCTGAGAGAGCTGATGATGGAACATGGTGCGGTCCTACTGCGTAACTGTCCTGTCGATGGACCCCATGATTTCGAGTCAGTTTTAGACAGCGCTGAGTTTGTCAACATGCCCTATGTGGGTGGTGCTGCGCCGCGCGAAGAAGTCACCAAGGGCCGAATCTTGACTGCGAACGAGTCGCCACCAGACCAACCGATCCCGTTCCATCACGAAATGGCTCAGGTCCCAAAGCCGCCTGCCTATATTTTCTTTTATTGTGATATTGCCTCGGAGACAGGGGGCGAGACTGCAATCGTTCATTCCGGCAGAGTCTACGAGAGGTTTTCTGAGAGTAGTCCAGAATTTGCTCAAAAAGTTGAAGAATTGGGCGTCAAATATCGGCGGGTTATGCCCGATCAGGATGACCATTCATCGCCCATTGGGCGCTCTTGGCGCTCGACGTTTCTGACGGATGATCCCGTCGAAGCAGAGGAAAAGATGCGTTCCATCGGAACCAATTGGACGTGGCGAGGTGATGGGACTCTCTACACGGAGACAGCCATTGTTCCCGCCATACGAACGGAAGAGCGAACGGGAATAAAGACATTTTACAATTCGGTGGTTGCGGCCTACACGGGCTGGACTGATGACCGAAACGACCCTAAGCACGCGGTCGTTTGTGGCGACGATTCACCGGTCGATCATACAGCTGTTATGGAAGCTCATTCTGCTATGCAAGAAGAGTGTGTCGCGTTTAAATGGCAACGAGGCGATGTTCTTCTTATCGACAACAGTCTCGTGATGCATTCGCGTCGGCCGTATACGGGTGCACGTCGAATTCTCGCGTCCATCGCTGTTGGCTAGTTTCGAGTCCTGGCTGAGCCCGCCTTGGTTGTGCATAACTCGATGACCCATTAACATCATGTGATGGCAACGGCCTGTGCTGAACTCTGTAGACACTATTCTGAGAGGATTTGGACCTTGAGATTTTTGCTTTCATTTTTCCTCATCGTCTATGCCTTCGGTGCGTTGACGGGGTGTAATAATCCGCCGACTGCGCCCAAAGATTTAGAGAGCCTGCTGGGCTTTCTTTTCGAGCGTATGGACGACGACGATCCCGAGGCCCTGACAACCGGTCTTGAGAACTTATACGATTGGTTTCAAGACGATGCTCAGCTGGGGGACGCTAGAGAAGGCTTCTTAGTTAAGAATTTGCCGGCCAGTGCGCTGGCCGTTCTCGATGATAAAGAGCGATCAGCGTCAGGCCTTGAGGGCATTACAGTCGCGACCAAAAGTCCATATTGCTCACGGGCTATCGCAGGTTTGCTCACCTGGGAAGACTTTGGATCCATTCTGGACAATTTTACGCTCTATGAACGAACTTTTAGAACCGACCCCACATGTTTTGGAGAGAGAGCCTGCACACAGGTCGAGGCGGATAGTCACACGCGGTCTGCGTGGGCAGGTCTCGTGGAGATGGAGTCAAAGTATACGATTCAATTTAGATGGGTAGAGACTAAATATGGCTGGATGATGCTGCAACGATTCTGGTTGAAAGATCCCGTCCCAGGAGACTCCTTTGATGTTCGAATGAACGCCAATTACTACATCGGGATTGTCATGGATGATGGCGGCCGTGCTGCAAAGCCGATCTCGCCTGCATTTAGACGCGCGGCCAATGGCGCCGTTGGGCAAACGGGTCGAGACATTGATGCGCAACAAGAAGCCCTCAGCCGTGCAGGCTCGCTTCGGATTCACGCAAATTGGTTCAACGTCGATACCGGTGTCATCCCCATCCCTGATGAGACGATTCGGTCAACATTGATATCCAATCAAATCAACGATTCGACTCGCCACGACAACTGGTTGGGAGACAATCCCGAGCAGTTTCCGTGTCCTCAACTGATGATGTCGACAGACGATGATTCAGTCGACCAATCAGATGACAGGGCTGATCCATGAGGCTGCTATTTTGCACAGTGTGGGTTTTGATTGCGGGATTAGGCATTTCGACGAGCTTGGCGAATCCGGCTCAAGAGGCAGCTCACGATGGCGCTACCCAAACTGATTCCGACGCGTCCTCTCAGCCAGAAAAAGGTACAAAACCAGCTGTTGAGGCGACGTCATCAGGGCAAAAACGACCTGTTGGAGATGTCGATGTTGCAGCCCATCGCAAGGGGTTTCAACTCTACGGTGGTCTGGGCCTCAAGACCTGCATTCCCGACGGAGCAGCAGACTGCAGCAACACCTATCCGGGCACTTTCATTAGCACTGGCATGGAATACCGCTTTTGGTACCTCGGCATCGCACTTGATTTCGATTTGGGCCGCTATTTAGTCGCCGAAGACGATGACTTCGATGTGTCCAGTTTAAGTATGCACTTGATGCCGGTACTTAAAGCCTATTACCCCCTCAAATCCCTCGATGTTTTCGTTGGTTTTGGCATGGGTTATGGACAACAATGGGTGACCGAAGACAGTTCTCGATCCGAGGCTTCTTGGACGACTTTTTGGCGAGCGATGAAGGTCACGGCCGGCGTTGGACTCGATCTGGAACCCTATGGGTTGCCAGCGGGTTTTACTCTGGATTTAAATGCGGATTTGCTGATGCATAGCGGGGGAACGCGTTGTGCAAAATATGGGGGCGCTGGTCCCTGCCTAGATGAAAAGGATTTAAAGGGTGGTCAAAACGACGTCGCCGACCAAATCCGTCTTGGGTCGGCATTACGATATTCGTTCTGAGTCAGCCATTCAAAACGGGTGATTTACAATCGCGTATATGCCCATGACAAAGCCCCGCTGCTCGAGTTGGCCCGGCCTCTCTGAATCTTGAAATTCTTCCAGTGCGCTGGCGACATCGAAGCGAACCACGAACACTGAATCGTAAACGAAGCGAAGGCCACTGCCGATGCTGCCGTGAAGGTGTGTAAAGTCGTCGTTTTCGCCGTGTAGCCAGACCCGCCCTAAATCGAAGAATGGAACCAGCAGGAATGCATAGGTAGACCGAGCCCGACTCAGAGAGAGAAACGTCCAGCGTAATTCGGTATTGTTGTACAGGGTCGCGTTTCCACGAAATCGACCATTTGGAAATCCTCGCAGAGCGACATTACCGCCCACTTCCACGCGCTGACTTCCGCCGAGAATGTGCTGATGAAAGAAGGGGAGTGAGCCACCTTGGATATCCAGTCCTAATCTCACGGCCAAGACGAGTGATTTATTCTCAGTCAATGAATGCCACTGTCGATGTGTGGTATTAAACCCCCACATGGAATAGTCAGAGCCGGTCAAGCGATGTGCAAATCGCGCTGAGATTTCTGAAAATACACCACTCTGTGTATCTGGCTCACGGTTCCTGGTGTCCAGCATGATACCCAGCTGCAATTGGTTGAGATAGCCACCATCAAGGCCGGTCGGGTTGTCTTCTGCGAGCTTTGTATCGGGATAGACATCGATCTGCGTCTTCCTGAACACGAGGCCCGTAAATAACCAGAGTGTCTGATTGAGTGGGATTCTTACATTTGGGACGATCCAAAGGCTTTCTGCGTTGAAGGTATAATATTTGTCCGGTGTGCTCTCGGGCCTCAGTCTCGGCAGTCGGTTGCCCCGGCCGAAATACCAAGCGCTGTCCCACGTTTCATACCCTGAGTCGAGATCGACCCTCACACCACTCTTCGCCACATTTGGAATATCGAAAAGGAACTTATGAAAAGCATACCCACCGGTGGTCTGGTAGAACTGACCGCCGAAGGACAGATTGTATGGTGCTTTTTGGTCTGGGTTCACATGACCACGGAGAAATGCCGCGCCATAGGCTCCATAGCCTGTTCCACGATCGGATGTGAAACTTAGAAGTGGGACACCCACGACATCCCAGCTCGATGTCGTATCGGCTTTTGCGCTCGGAGTCTGGGCGTTTGCTGATGCGCAACTGATTGCTATCAGGGTCATGCTCCAGAGCAAATAGACCCATTCATGACCCGGCCTGGGGACACCAGTTCTTGTCATCAATCTGTAATCTTGACGTGTTCAAGTATGCCCGAGATCGATGTTCCGTTCTTATCGACCAAGGTGGCCGCATAGGTCGTCGTGATGGGGTCGCCGACCCATGGCTTGGCCATTTTACCGAGCAATCCCCATTCTTTTGCAGGGCGATATGCATACAGTCTTTTTTGGGTGTCAATTGTTCCGATGGCCATCGAGAGTTTAAGTCCAGAGCCCATTTTTTTGACCTGATATTCGCCCTGCGAAATCGCTTTTGGATGACCAACACTTTTTTTCCAGACCCACCCCGTAGAGCGGCCTTCTGCATCTTTCTTGTATTCGACCAAGACTTGGTCAGCTCCGACAAAGCCACGGAACCGCACCCACTGCTGTGCGACTTTTGGCAGCCTCGTATTTGACCGACTGTGGTCTAGATATCCATGGCCAGTGACGGTTTTCTTGCCAGCCGCATTCTTAATCTCGGCGTCTGCTGTTGTCCATGGGATCAAAATTTCGGATTGGTAAAATTCGTCATCATCGACCGTCACTTTGTGCCCAGGAGCGCGGGTCGCAATACTTGGAGCGCTGAGTTTTAAAGTCGCTGACATCGACTTGGTCTCTGCGTGAAAGACCGTCTCCTTTGACGAACTCTTGAGGTAGCAGGAGCCAACCTTTAGCTGGTTGCCGCTCGCCGAATATGACCACTGATCTTTGTCGAATCGAGCCGCCTCATTGTTCCCTTTGGACCCTGTGGGGACATGGAGTATCCGGCACGCCGCTTTTCCATCACCCCAACCCGCATTCGTAAACACATATTGGATGAGCAGGTAGGTCCCGTCAGTCATGTGGGCGATGGCTGTGTAGCTCTCACCGTAGGCTTCTGTGCTGATGGGTCTCGGCTGGAGAACGGGTGCTGCGGTTGTGCTGGTTGAGGCACTGAGCACCAAGAATACCAGCGCCAGCGCCCAAGCACCTGGACTGGGTTTGGTTGCTACGCGTTCCGATAATGTCCGCATATTGTCTCCTCCTGCAAAGTCGAGTTAATGATTTTTTCAATCAGGGTAATGGCTCACCTTGGGCTGCGACCAAAATGGCATTCCACTGTGTTCGTGTCAGCTTAACTTTCACTGCATCTACTGACGCCTTGATACGCTCAAGTCGCTGTGTACCAATGATAGGGATGACGCCGGCAGGATGAGCAAGTATCCAAGCCAGCGCGACGGCCGAACGACTCACACTTTGCTCATTGGCGATGGTGTCGAGAGTGTCCAACAATTGGACCAGTCGGTGGCCCTCTGCGTCCGCACGCGCGGCCATGGTATCTAGTCCAATTCGCCCACCGGCCATGGGACTCCATGCCATAGGAGTCACTTTTGTCTCCATACATTGGTCCAAGATGCCGTTACGAATCGCATCATGGTTCCAGCATGAGAATTCAGGCTGTCGCGTGGCGATTGGGAAAGGCAGCCAAGCTTGCAGCGCTCTAAATTGTGAGGGTGTGTAATTTGAAACACCGACCTCTTTAATTTTACCCTCTTCACGAAGCTCCGTCAGCACGGCAGCGACGGCCTCCGGGTGTCCTAAGAAGTCGGGCCTATGAATTTGGTACAAATCGATGGAGTCAATTTGTAAACGTTGTAAGGAGGCGTCGACGGCCTGTCTCAAGTAACTCGGGCTCGAATCGTATGGGACACCGAGGACGATGCCGCCCTTTGAGGCGATCACCATCTTCTCCCTGAGATGCGGTGCGTCTTTTAGCACAGCACCAAACAAGGCTTCGGCGTCTCCAAATTCTCCACCGCCATCGCAACCGTATACATCTGCATGGTCGAATAAATTGATGCCCATTTCCAAAGCAAACTCGACTTTTTCCCGAGCTGTTTTGACGTCTGTACCGGCAAATCGCCAGCACCCATATGCAAGTGGAAAACTACTCAGGTTTGAGCGACCCAATTGTCTATAATCGGCCGTAATTGAAAGTGTACTCATGAACGCCTCCCCCGTTTGTCTGGTATGCTAAGAGATCTTCAGTATAAACAACAAGTGTGACTATATATCTACCAAGTGGTAGATATAACTTTACGGGCAAATAAGCAAGGGTTAAGATACACTCGAACCGGCGCCAGATCACATCGATTTATCGAGCAATAGTGGCGTTTATAACGGGCCGAGGGGAGCATGTATTCCATTGAATTCGATTAATGCAAACACCAATGGTACCTGGACGATTGGCGATTTCGAATTCAGCTGCCTCGACCTGTGCTTCCAAATCCATCGGCGTGACCGACCGACCCACCTTTTGTGGTCTATCGAGTGGAAACCGGACGCTTTGATTGCCGCGATTGGTGTGGCTGATGTCACCGAGTCCAGGGGGTTCTTTGACGTCAAAGATAAGCAAGTCGGCCGCGCTCAATTTGCGTCCCTCGATGAGATTACACTTCAAGAAGAGCGTCTGTTTGTATCGGGCCGATTGACCAACAAGCAGCTGTGGTTGCTGACCTTCGAAGTGGTCGATGAGGTCCAAGTGAGATTCGATTTGTCGACGTCTGATCCAACTTTGAATCGATTGTCTCTGTCTAGCTGTTTGTCTGACGCGTCTCATATTTACGGTTTCGGTGAGCAATTCACTCATCTCAATATGGCAGGGCGGATCATCCCTGTTCTGAGTCAGGAACCCGGGATTGGCCGTGGTGTACAACCGTTAACATGGGTCATGAATACAGCCTTCAAAGCGGGGGGGACTTGGCACAACTCCAATGCACCAATGCCGTGGTTTTTAACCAGCGGATTGCAATCATTCTGTCTAGAAAACAAAGAATACAGCGTTTTTGATTTCTCTATGACCGATCGCGTTTGTGTCCATGTTTTTTCAACGACTCTTCGCGGGCGAATTTTCTTGGGTGACAGCCCCATGAGCATGGTGAGCGCGTACAGTCGTTATTCGGGTCGAATGCGTGCTCTACCGCCTTGGATTGGTCAGGGGGCTGTGATCGGTATGCAGGGGGGCACCGAGGCTGTGCGTGACCTATATGGAAAACTCCAGGCCGTCGGGGCGCCCGTATCCGCATTTTGGTTGCAAGACTGGGTCGGCGCACGCAAAACCTCAGTGGGCTGGCAGCTTTGGTGGAACTGGGAGTTAGACGACGACCGGTATCCCAACTGGGACGATTTGAGAGCTGAGTTGGGGACTGATGATGTGCGTTTGATGACCTATATCAATCCATTTCTTGTCGACCCGGCTGACAAGGGAAGCTTCAGGCGCAATCTCTTCCAGGAGGCACGAGAACTCGGGTATCTCATCAAGCGCGATGATGGCAGCCCATACATGATTTTGAACACGTCTTTTTCAGCAGCAATGGTTGATCTGGCCAACCCGAGTGCCTGCGAATGGCTCAAAAATGTCATCAAAGAGCAGGTCTTGGCCGTTGGCTCATCGGGTTGGATGGCTGACTTTGGAGAAGCCTTGCCTTTCGATGCAGTTTTACATGGTGGCATCGATGCTGATTCATTTCATAACGAGTATCCTGAGATTTGGGCAAAGCTCAACCGCGATGCCATCGAAGAGGCTGGACTCGGTGATGAGATTGTTTTCTTCATGCGATCTGGCTTTACCCAGTCTCCTAAGTACTGCACGCTTTTTTGGATGGGTGACCAGCTCACGAGCTGGCGGGTTGAGGATGGCATCAAAAGTACTCTGGTTGCCATGCTCTCATCCGGGATGAGCGGGATGAGCATTAACCACAGCGATATCGGCGGCTATACGGCGACTACGGTGCCGTCATTGCCCTTCCAAATCCCGGGCATTGGCTACATTCGCAAGCGCGAACTAATGATGCGCTGGATCGAGTTGAATTCAATGACGCCCGTGTTTCGAACCCATGAGGGCAACCAGCCGGGGCGTCACCATCAGATCGATAGCGATCAGGAGACGTTGGAACACTTTGCTCGTTTTGCCCGACTCTACGCGGCCCTAGCAGACTACCGGCAAGTGTATATGCAGGACGCAGCTGACCATGGCTATCCGGTCATTCGTCACATGTGGCTTGCTTTTCCTGACGACCAAAATTGCTTGGACTTGGAGCTTCAATTTATGCTCGGTGACGATATTTTATTTGCGCCGGTGGTCGATCCCAATACGGATCGGGTCGATGCATACCTGCCGAGTGGTGACTGGACTCACTTGTGGAGCGAGACATCCATTGGAACCGAATCAGGAGATTGGGTGTCTGTGCCTGCGCCCATCGGGCAACCGGCGATCTTTTGTCGGACTGGATGCGCAATTTATGGTCACTTACGCGGGAAACTTGGGGAAACCGACGACCTTGTCAGTCTTCAAAGTGAATCCATCACACGCATCAAAAAGACCTAAACGCAGCGACTATTGAGCTAGGGCTTTTAATTCGACCCGTAGCGTCAAGGGCAGAAAATCAGGAAGAGGGTCCGATGGGTCTAGACCCCAGACGGTTTTTAAGATTTCACCAAGAGCATCGGGTTCGATCCCAAATGGACTGACGATTGATTGAATGTTGGCTGATGAGACCCTAGCCGTTAGGTCAAAATTGTCGAGCGTGCTCAGATCAGACCCAAAAAATTCGAATTCAGGTGCGACAAATTCGAAGTTTCCGACC